>ODAK010000299.1_pt1 | contig 56667 bp, 51 predicted proteins | sample 1539591 | NCBI WGS metagenome assembly ODAK01 (sample SAMEA3539303, study PRJEB22396) | soil metagenome | biome: tundra; feature: field; material: soil | place: USA | collected 2010-05 | depth 0.15 m | reverse complement strand
CGCTGCGCAGCACTCATCAGCAACTCGGCCGCCATAGCGATGAAGATACGGTAGTCCTCAATGATTGCCGAAGAGCTTGCCCCAAGTCTTGCCAATTCGCCATTCCCGAGAAAAGTCACCAAACATAATCGGGTTAGATAACTCAACCAATTAGCCACGGTGGTCGGTTAGAGAACTCCACAGAACATTCTGACGGGCAGTTAGACAACTCAACAAAGATGTTCTCGACGGAGACCCTTTCCCGTATTCAATGCCGGAATGGCTGTCAGATTACCTCGGTCAGCCAAGCCGAAGGTCGTACGTCCATTTACGTTTTTTGGCAAAACGCAGCTTGCCGGCATCGGGATGCCTCGGATTCAGGAGTATGTTCTCCTCCTCGGGGACGATAATCGAGGGCACAACGGCGACAAGGCTTGCCTTTGAGTCAAGCCACGCTGCACCCCAATCGATCGATATCAGTCCCGCGGGTTCCGCGTCCCAACCTACGTTGGCAGGATCTCCGCGATCGAACGTCCGGCGCGCCTTCCAGGCGGTCTGCGGAATCGTGATCTCAACTAGATATCGGTTCAGAGGCAGCGGAGCGGAACCGCTCAAGTGGACGAGCGTCTCCAGGCACGCAAGCGCACGCGACAAGGACGTGTACAGCACCGGAGTGCCTTCTCGATTCCACCGACCGCCGCTCTTCTCCGCGCCTTTCCCGGAGCGATCGTCGGCCCCATAATCTGGTGTGGCGGTGCCGATCCGCCAAACCGTATGAACCATCAGGCGTAAGCGCCAGTTTGCTGCCTGGCGAGAAGGTTTCTGACGAGTCCGCGCCCGTCGGCGGTGTCCATCAGGTCACCCGGCTTCCGGCCGCCCAAGGCAGGGTGAGCCCGCTCAAGCCAGGTGGCGATCCATTTGGGTCCGTCGAACTGCGCCCCCGTGCCCGATTCCCGCACCATGTTCTCGACTTGGCCCACAAGCTCCGCGAAACCGACGACGCGCTCGCTCTCTGTCTGGCTGAGAATATCCTTCCGGGCGACCTTCCGATCAACCGTCGCTCGCGCGAGGCCGGTCATCACGTAGAACCGCTCCTTCGCGAGACCCATATCCTTCGTCATCGTAAGCACGAAGATCGCGGGCACTCCTGCCTTAACGATGCTGACCCGGTCAATCGGATCCGCCTCGAAGATCGTTCGTACCGCGTCGCGCAGCGAGCTCCATTTGGGTACGCGCATCTTCCTTGTCGAGAGGGCTTCGGTTGCATTTGGCATGGTTCGTCACCTGCTCGTATGAGCATGTTAATATGCTCAATATAGCAATCGTCGAGACCGATGTCCATCTGCCCCCGTGCCCTGCCAAGCCGGTGACGAATACGGCGCACTTTTGAGACCTCTAGGGTCAGCAGCGCAGTGACTCTATGCAGTCGGCCGGCTATCTTTGAAGTCGCTTTTACGGTTCCCGGCAGCGTCGAGAGCGGGTCCTCACATTTGAACGCATGCGGTCGAACTAAAAAGTCGCAATTCGGCACTGCTTTTGTGCGCAAATCCCCAAATGCGTCTGGGCAAAGAGAGCAGAAATGCACAAATCCTCGCCAAAGCTGGAATAACAAGGTAGGTGCGCCGCCGCCTTTGCAGATTTGGCGGCAAGACAGGGGATTTAGAAGTTGAGTTCTCTAACACCCCATAATTTCCTTTTAGTCAGGTTATTCTTCTGGGGAATGCCGTCTCCGCCGGTAACGAAAAGCATCAGCCTCGCTGAACACCGCGCGCAGGCAGTGGTTACGGCTATCGCGCAAAAGCGTCGAACCTGTCGCTGTTGGGGACGGCGATGCGTGAGTCCGAGTCGAGCGTTGCACCGGGCGGCGCCGCTTTGTCGGGCAGCATGTAGATTCCTACGCAGCCCCGAGCGGGAATTTTTTCGGTGTGACTACCTAGATCCTTCCAATCGTAGATATCCAACGCGAAGAAGCATGCCCACGCATCGGCGGCGTCTGCCTTTCTCCATACACACTCGTATCTCAGTTTTTGCTTGTTGGAAATCACTTTGTCTAGGTTTTCGACAACTCGGTTGCGCTTAATCAAATCAACTGCGACCACGTGCTGTTCAAGAATAGGATCTATCACTATTCCGGAAGGCCCCCTGCGTCCACGCGGAAAGGGGGTCTGTATCGACAATGGCCTGCTTGCGGCCAGCGGGCGCTGATACAGTGCGGCATGAAAGCCCTTTACCCACCGCCAAACGGCCGCCTCGATGTTGGGGTTTTCCAACCCAACCATGTCGCCGTGTTGAATAAACCGTAGCGCCTGATCTCTCTGTGACTTTGGCCCCTCGCCTCGACGCAGGGAGATCAGTTGGCCGACCTTTTTGTCATTGTCACTCCACTGCGCGTGACACGTCTCCCTGTGCGTCTTCAGCTTTAAGGGCGGATCGCGATCTCGCGGGCTAAAGGCCGACTTGGCTGGCACATGATCCCAATCGACGGCGTCAGTCGCGACAAAATCTCGGCCGCACAGGTAGCAGAAAGGCAGGTTGCGGACGCCCTGGAAATCCTTCTGAGTTTGCAGGCTCGGCATGGCGGAGACAGTCTACATCTGCCTTTTTCAGGCGCCTAAAGCGTGCTTGAAGTTACCGGTCGCGGCCCAACGGAGGTAGGGGCGCAGTCCCGCCGGCTCCGCGCGGTATGCGGTTTGATCGTTCGAGAACATCAACTCCAAGGTACGTAAATCGTCTCCAATGTGTCTGGCACCGACTCCGAGATGCGAATCGCGTCTGCTCCTTCGATTCGACATTCTTTCATGTTCAACAGCGACCGGCCGGCGCTGCCCAGACTTGGCGGCCAGCCAAACGATTTCATTTCAAGCCCAAGGGCGGGCCATAGCAATGCCGTGAGCATTGGGGAGGGATCATCGGCACAATTCCAACCCCTGGAGATTAGTCCAACTATGAACCCGCGCTGATCGAGTACCGGTCCTCCACTCATACCGCCCCACGACGGACAATCGACTTCAATGCACGGCCAAGGGGCGGTCACGCGGTCCCGGCCTGATGCGGTTGGATATTGTGCAGTCACGACACCGGAGCAAATGAGCATCTCTGCACTCAGATCGATAGAGCCGCCTCCCTTAGACTCAAATACCGGGCTGCTGGCCCTGAAGCCGGAAATAATCAACTGCTCGCCAACTTTCGGCAGTCGGGTCGTGATGCTCGCTTGGCGAAATATGGGCGCTGCCGCCAAAATCGATTGGTACTCAAGCCCCAAGATGCAAAGATCAGTCCGCGGTACAACTTGCAAGCGTGTTACGAGCCACGCCTGAGCGCCACTTTTCGCAATCCGAAAGCAAAACGTCGTCCCGACGGTCTTGGCGGTTTCTGATAGATAATCGTCAAACACATGCTTAGCACACAAAGCTACGCCGGGAGCGACCATAATCGCCGTTCCCTCCATCTTGTGCGCGCGCCCATCCGTGAACGTCACGGCCAGCACCATTCCATCGAACAGATCCCAGTTGGTGATTCGCATGCGCCGCGAAACTGCGCCAAACGTCGGCGTTACCTGCTCGAAACGAATGTCGGCCCCTACGTAGTTAGCCGGGTCAACTCCCATCTTGCAGCTCGCGAGGGCCAGCACGTTTGGGGTGCTCTCATTCATGGTCCATTTTTCGGGCCGCATTGTTAGGAACTTGAGCGCGCATTTTCGCGAGCCGCTCCAGGCCTTCACGCCGCAGCACCGGATTCTGCCGGACCATACGTGCAACGATTCGATGGTCGCGAGCGCTTCATAGCACCCGGGCTTAACATGGAAGGTGGTGGATGCATCCGGTTGATCTTAATCTGTCCCATCCTGACGTCACGTACTCGATTTCAAATCTCGCGGAGCGGCTAGACCGACCGCTCTAGCGACGCAGGGGCTTCAGCAGCCATAAAGCTTACGGCCTCGCTGGCCGTCGGGGTCGTCCGCTCTCTGCTACTGCTTCGTGAGCCTGAGGGATTTCTGCCCCGGCTCCCAAGGCAGTGCCACAATCGCCGGAAATTTGATCTCGCGGAAGTATTCGACCGTGTGCTCGAACGGCAGCTGCTTATCGCCATATTTGCCCGTGGTCCCGTCTCCGGGGGAGTGACCCATGATTCGCTTCAGGTGCCTGATATCCACGCGCGCAGCCTCCATCAGATTCTTCACCGAGTGGCGTAGTGAGTACAGTGTCTTCTCTTTGTCCGTGATCCCGATCGCGCGCAGATATCGGCTGAAAAATTTGATGAGGGCCCCGTCCAACTTCCCCTGACAGTCCTTTTTCAGTGTCGGAAAGAGCACCAGGCTCCCCTGCGCACGGACCCACTCGACATAGCGCAGCAGTCCCAGATCAATGAGCGCCTGCGCGACCGGTATGCGGCGCACGGAGGCATTGTTCTTCAGTTTTCGCCAGTACCGCTCCGGCACTCGTTCTTCCACGGGCAGCTTTCGCTCGCTCGCCTCTGTGCGGTGGTAGAGATCAAAATACCAGCCGACCTTTGGGTCATGGCAGATATCCCGTAAGGCTAAGCCCGCTGCCTCCTCTGGCCTCATCGAACTGTGCACCATGATTGCCGGCACCCAATAAGACGCCGCCCCTGTCTGGCCGGCAGAGCGTTCGTGCCTCATAAAAATCGGTGAGCCAAACAGCAGCTCGATATCGTGTGGATTGAACGCTACGCGGCTGCGCCCTGTGCCCTTTGTGGTGCTCTCTTTGAAGCCCAGCGTCTCGGCCGCGGGGTTGAGCGGCAATTCGTGATTGCCTTTGGCGACTTCGAAGATGTAGCGGATTTTGCGCAGCCGCTCGTTGATCGTTTCAATCGCAAGCCCGCTCTCGCGCATGTGCCGCGCGAATTGCGACATCATCTTCGCGGCGACCGCCTGCGGATGGAGTGCCTTCTGTGAGGCGGCAAAGCGCTGCAGCGCCATCCAGGGGGTCCGATAGGCCGCGATGGTGGACTGGGGCCTCTTTTCCCCGTGCTCGCACCAGAGTTCGAACACTTTATCCCAGCTCGGACCGAGTGAGTCCACCGGCGCGCATTCGGGGGCTATCACTTTAAGTGGATGCGCGACGGGCGGCGCGACCGCATCGGTATCGACGATCCCACCGGCCTGTCGCTGCAGCTGTTTATCCAGCGTGTCGACGACCGACCGCAGAAAGGCGAAACCCGCCTGCCTGGCTGCTTCGGGATTGGGCTGAAAGTCGATCCCGCACAGGTGCAGCACGGAGTGCAGGACCCCCAGGATGGGCTGTGACTTGCCCTGCGCGAGGAGGCGCGAGAGATCGGCATGCTGATCGGTAAGCTCGCGGCCGAGCTCCTCGAACTCGTCATCGTCGAGGCCCGCCTGCCGGCGCGTCTGATCCTGCTGCAGCACCGAGCGCTGGTAGAAGCCGCCGACCAGCGTCAGCTCCTTGTCTGTGAGCTTCTCGATGCGTTTGGGTGAGAGGGAGGCCTGGGACAGATCCCGCTGCCCGCGCTTCTCCTGAAACTCCGCCTGGGTACGCGCGATGACCGCATAACCGCGCACCTTCGCTTCCGCGGGATCGCCGGGGTGGAGATTATCCAGGAGCTCATCCTGTCCTTCCGGATAAGCCCACTTCAGATCCTTCGGGATTCGCACGCGGACCCAGTGCGTGGCCCCGTGCCGGTAGACGTATTCGTAGATTTTTTTCATGGCCTGTTCACCCTCGTGTGTAACAGGCCGTGTAACAACTGCGTTTCGCAGCTCGAGCGCTAACCCATGATTCCAATGAAATCAGGGGTTTAAAAGCCTAAAAATCAGGAGTTGGGGTGGACGACGGGATTCGAACCCGCGACAGCCGGAATCACAATCCGGGACTCTACCAACTGAGCTACGTCCACCGTCGATCGTTGGCGCGCCCGGCAGGACTCGAACCTGCGACCACCGGCTTAGAAGGCCGGTGCTCTATCCAGCTGAGCTACGGGCGCAAAGCAGTTTGAGCTGGTCGGGGCAGCAGGATTTGAACCTGCGACCCTCTGCTCCCAAAGCAGATGCGCTACCAGACTGCGCCATGCCCCGCTCTCAAACCTTCCGAGGGCGCCCCACCGCTTACAACATAGCGGGGCGCGCATCATACGGAACCGTTCGCGCCGGCGCCAGCCGCGAGAACCTCAGAAGCTCCGGCTCAGATACAGGCTCGGCGCCTGCATCGTATACCACTCCACCGGATCGCCGTTCTGCGCATCCGAAGGCAGCAGCTTGTTGCGCTGCACATGATCGAAAAAGCGAGCATCCAGGGACAAATCCCAGTGCGGCAACAGGTCGTGCCACTGCAGGCTCGTGCCGTAATAATAACCCTGCGCCGGGGTCGGCCCCGAATAGCGAGCAAAACCGAAGAAGCCGCCCACGGCAAAGTGCCGATCGAAGCGATAGCGATAATCGAGCACGCGTAGCCCCAGCATGGCCCCGTGAAAGTCATCGAATTCGGCCCGCACGCCCAGATCGCCGTTTTCGGTCACGGCCCGGCGCACGCCGATGCCCAGATGCGGTGAAATCACGCTGCGATATGCGGGCAACGCCGCTTCTTCCGCCTTGGTGAAACCGCCGAGATCCAGGCCCAGGCGCCCGCCGCTCACCCCCAGATCGACGAAGCGCTCGAGCCCGGCGCGGTGTGCGTCATTATCGCTGTCCGCATCATCGTCGCTATCCGCATCCTCCTGATTGTCCGCATTCTCGCTGCCGGCATACGGATTGCCGCCATCGAAGCGCACAAATGCCGCGAGCCGCGCGAAATTGCCGCCGACGATATCGCGACCGGCATCGAGCTGCAAGCCGCGGCTGTAGCCGTTGCGCGGCTGCGTGTACTCGAGCGTGAGCATGTCGGCGCGGGAGTACGATTCTCCCTCGTAGTGCTGATTTTGCAGCGTACGAAAGCGCGCATAGAGCGAAGCGCCCGAGTCCAGCGGCCAGCCCAGCGAGATCATCTCCGACTGCGCCCCGACGTCGTTCTTGAACGTGCGCCAGTCCGCACCCCAATTGCCGGTGACGTACCCGTAATTGGTCATTCCGTCCAGCCAGACGTAGTCGGTGTACCAGGCGTTCTCCCATTCCGAGGCCTCGAGGGTCAGATCGAAGCGGTCCAGAAACTCGGGGAAATGCAGGCCTGCCGACAGGTCCGTTTCGCGGAAGCGATAGAACTCGCCATGGAAGCTGTCCCGGCCCGCGTACTCCACATAGGCCTCGAACGGCGAGCGGGTCGGAAAGGTGTAGGCGCTCGTGATCGAAACCGCCCGGTTGCTGAAACGGCTATTGAGGTTTGGGCTCGCGCTGCCATTGAAATTGGTCGATTTGAAGAAGTTATTCAGGAAATCCTTGAACGAGCCCGGCCGGCCGCCGCCGCCGAACTGCCATACGCTGTTGCCCGAGATCGCCCAGCCGTCCACGGGCTCGATACCCAGATGCAGTCCCGCCATGCGCGGATGGCCAGCCGTATCGACGCCGTTCCACAAAATGTGTTTCGAATAGCTCATCTCGGCCACAAAGAACTGGTACTGAAGCCCCAGCGAACCGATCGGCTGCTGGTTGGAGAGGGTGAGCGAGGGCATCGTCGGTGCCTCCGTACTCACCAGCATGCTGCTGTCGGTTAGCGGCGAGAGCCATTGGGCGCGGTAACCCGCATCGATCTGCAGGTACTGATTGCCGGTGCTCAGCATGGTGCCATCCGGGCTGAAGCGGCCGTTGGTGCCCCCATAGGCAACGCCGCCGGCCGTGAGCAGCAGATGATCAGCGGGGCGATAGAAGGCCACGGCCGAGGCATCCCAGGGCGAGTCGAGCCGCTCGCCGCGCTCGTTCGGCAAGGTCGTCGTCGAATGCGTCGCGGCCGCGACTTCGGCGCTGGCCTCGGTCACGCCGGCCTCACCGAAATATCGATCCAGATAGCGCCGGACCTGATGGCATAGCGCGGCGTCGCGCTTGCAGGCCTTGGGCAGCGCTTCGAGCACCGTCGCGATCGGCACCGGGCGCGTCATTACCGTCCGGCCGCCCAGCACCAGCACGCGCTCGACCTGGCGCTCGATTTCGGGGGCAAGGTTCAGTGGCAGGTAGGGGCTGGCGCCGCTCGCCAGCGCGCCGCGGCTCAGGATCCAGAGGGCGATGCCCGCGGCACCCGCCGCGATGGCAGCGGCTCGATGGCCGCGACCGCAGCCCCTCACGCTCGGCTCTCGGCGAGCGGATCGAGCGGCTGACCGAGTGGCCGATGCCAGAGTGACCGCCGCGCTGGAGTCTCGAGAGGCACCGGGACGCTGTCGGCGAAATGTTCGGGCTTTTGGATGGCTTGCCGCATGGTCTCGGAATTATAGATGACGCGCCCGACCTCATGGATACGTTGTGACAACTTGCCCGTGAGGCGCCCGGATCGATGATAGCCGATGAAGCAGGCGCCGGTCCGGCTCGAGGCGAAAGCGGCGATCACCTGGTGAATCGCCGGATCGTGGCCGCGGTCCGGGCGAAAAATCACCTGCATCTGCTCGATGCCCTCGCCGCGCTCATGATTTGCCGCGCTCGAGGCCATGGCGTGCCAGGGCGGCGCGTGCGAGTTCGATCGATTCGGGATGGACGCCCATCTCGTAGCAGCGCAGGCGCTTGTAGACCGCATAGCTGGCAGCGAGGTGCGCGGCGACGTAGCCGCGCGCGCCGTCCAGCGCGCCCAATCGCAGCACATAGTCCTTGAAAAAGGTCGCCAGAAAGACGATCGGTGCGAACCAAAGTTGGCTGCGCCGGCCGCGCGCGTTCCACTCGCGGGCACGCAGCTCGGCGTAATAGACATCCTTGAGCACCCGCTGCGCCAGGCTCGGGGTATAGGCGTGCAGCAGCGGCGCGTGCAGCTCAATCGCCGGACCCATGAAACGCAGCGCCTCGTGCACGGCCGCATCCGTCCATTGCGCGCGCCCGCGATGATACAGACGCTCGATGCGCTCGCGCGCCAACGGTCGATACCAGCGCATACGCGCACCCATGAACCATGCCGAGCGCCGCAGATAAGCCCCGGCATAGGCCGACTCCAGCAGCTGCGGCAGGCGCGTTTCGAGCTCGCTGGCCAGCTCGCTCGAGAGCCATTCGTCGGCATCGAGAAACAGTATCCAGGGATGGCGCGCGAGTGCGGTCGCCGCACGGCGCTGCAACCCGAAACCGAGCCACGGCTGCGCTACCACCCGTGCGCCGTGAGCGCACGCTATCTCAACGGTCGCATCCGTGCTGCCGCAGTCGACGACCAGTTTTTCCTGCGCAAAGCTCACGCTGTCCAGGCAGCGCGCAATATTCGCGGCCTCGTTGTAGGTCAGCACCAGCAGGCTGATCGGCAGCGGTGCGCTGGCATTCATGGCTGACGCCTGCCGCGCCGCGCAGCCACCGCGAGCTCGGTCAGCGCGCGCTGCACCCGGGCGACGAAGCCGTGCTTGTTGTCGAGAAACCAGCGGCGCGCCGCCGCACCGATGGCATCCCACTGCGCCGGTGCCATCGCAAGCGCTCGCGCGATCTCGGCCTCCAGCGCCGTGTCATCGAAATGGCAGAGCGTGGCGAGATTGTGGCGCTCGCCAAGGCGAGCTGCGACCAACACGCCGCGCTCGGCGGCAATGAGCTCATTCATCGGCGGCGCATCGCAGGTGAATGTGACGGCGCCGACGCTCATGGCTTCGACGATGTAATGCCCCCAGCCCTCCGCCTCCGAGGTGCAGAGATGAAACCGGTGCGCGTTTTGTAGCGCGCGCAATGCCTGCTCACTCAAAAAACCCCGGTGAAGCTCAATATTAGCCGCCGCGCCGGCAGCGCCGATCTGCAGCTCGCCGTCCTGCACGATCGTGAGCAGCGGCCACTCGGAATGGCGCCGCCATAGCGACAGCAAGCGCGAGGTGCCCTTGAGCGGACTGCGGCCGGCCAAATGCAGGAACCGCGGCTGGCGCGTGGTGCCGGGCTGGTAGCGATCGAGGCTGTCGAAGCCGATATGCACCGCACGGCAGCCGCGTGCCGCAAACAGTCGCTCAGCCAGTGCCGTCTTCGCCCAGATGCGATTTGCGGCGCCGAGAAATGCCACGTCACGGCGATCGAACCACTCCGGATTGGGCACCAGCACATTGCAGGCTGCCTCGTGCAGGAACTGCGGCCAGACGTGCTCGAGCATGAGGTTGACGTCGTAGAGCCCCCCGGCGCGCGCGCCGCTCACCGACGTGCGCAGCCCTCGTGCGCGGGCGGCAAGCCGGGTCAATAGCCCGCGTCGGCGCTTGCGATCGCGCCGCTCGCATCCTCGCAGCGTCACCTCGCAACCACAGGCGCGCAGCGCCCCGGCGAGCAGATCGAAGTCACGCGACAGCCCCACGCCATTGGCCTTGCCGATGAGTCGAACCTGCAATGGCTCCTGCTCCATGCCGCTATCATAGTTGCATGCGCATCGCTCATATGCTTCTCTCGCGCGGTTTTGCGGGCACCGAACGCGCCACGGCCGAGATGTGCAATGCCCATGTCCGTGAACACGCGCTGCTGCTGATCATCAGGCGGGGCCATCGCGGCGCGGGCGGAGCGAGTATCCGCGATCGGCTCGATTCGGCCGTCCAGGTCATCGAGGTGGGCAACTGGTGGCCGCGCGCAGCGGTGTGCGCGGCGCTCGCGCAGTTCGCCCCGGATGTGGTGCATGCGCACTTGCGGCGCTCGACGCGCCTGCTGGCTCGCATTCGACCCGACGCGGCCACCATCGCCACCCTGCACCTGACGGTCAACGGTCCGCACTTCGCGGCAATGGACGGGCTCATCTGCATCGCCGCCTGGCAGCAGCGCGATATCCCTCGCAACTATCGCGGCCAGATATTCTTCATCAACGAATCGATGATTCCAGCCCGACGCCTTCAGCCCGCCGAGATCGCGGCGCGGCGCGCCGAGCTTGGCGTATCCGAACCGGAGTACCTGATCGGCGCAGTCGGACGGCTGGCCTACAGCAAAGGCTTCGATCTGCTGATCGAAGCCTTCCAACGCGCCGCGCTGCCCACGGCGCGTCTGGCGATATTAGGGGCGGGACGCGAGCGCGGGCGCCTGGCGCGTCTGGCCGGCCCGCGGGTGAGCCTGCCGGGCTTTCGCGGCGACGTGAAGGACTATTACCAGGCCTTTGACCTGTTCGTGAGCCCGTCGCGGCGAGAGCCGCTGGGGCGTGTGGTACTCGAGGCGCTGGACGCCGGCGTGCCGGTGCTGACCACCGCCGCGGATGGCCCGAAAGAACTGCTCGCCCGCTTTGGCGGCGATCTGGTACCGATCGATGATCTCGAGGCGCTCACTGCGCGGCTGCGCCACCACTACACCGCACGCACGCCCCGCGCCCAACACGACCTGAGCGCCTACCATATCGATACCGTGGCAAAGCAGACGCTGCAGGCCTACGAGAGCGTCATTCAGAGCCGCTTCCAGAGCGTACGGCCGCCGGGCTGATCCTCTAGCACGACGCCCGAGCTCGCTAGCTGCTCGCGAATGCCATCCGCCGCAGCGAAATCCCGCGCCTGGCGCGCGGCCAGTCGCGCGGCAATCAGGGCCTCGATCCCCGGCTCATCGAGCTCGATCGGCGATCCCCGTGCCTGCTCGCTCGCCAGCGGCGTCGGGGAGCTGAGCTTGAACCACTGTTCCGGCGCGACTGCCAGCAAACCCAATAGCCCAGCCAGCCGTAACAGTTCGGGCGCCAGCGCAGCCGCCAGCGCGGCGTGGCCTCGTGCACGGGCGGCATTGAGCTCACGGGCCATGCCCTGCAGCACGGCAAAGGCCTCCGGAGTATTGAAATCGTCATCGAGCGCCGCCTCGAAGCGCTCGCTGTGCTCGCTGCGCGCGGCCCCGGGCGCGACGGTCAGGCCGCGCAGCGAGGTGTACAGGCGGCTCAAGGCCGCATCGGCCTGCTCGAGTTGCACCGCGCTGTATTGGATCGGGCCGCGATAATGGCTCGAGAGTAGAAATGCCCGCAGCACCTCGGGGTGGCGCAGGCGCGGCAGCAGCTCGCGCACGGTGAAGAAATTGCCGAGCGACTTGGACATCTTCTCGTCGTCGATATTGACGAAACCGTTGTGTATCCAGAGGTTCACGAACTCACCGTCGTTGGCCGCACAGGACTGCGCAATCTCGTTTTCATGATGCGGAAATTTCAAGTCCATGCCGCCGCCGTGCAGATCGAAATGCGTTCCGAGCAGCGCCATGGCCATGGCGGAGCACTCGATGTGCCAACCCGGGCGGCCTGCGCCCCAGGGCGAGTCCCAGGATGGCTCGCCAGGCTTGGCCGCCTTCCACAGCACGAAATCCAGCGGATCGCGCTTGCTGACATCGACTTCGACGCGCGCGCCGGCGCGCAGATCCGCGAGCCGCTTGCCCGACAGGCGGCCATACTGTGAATACTTCGCCACCGCATACAGCACATCCCCGTGCGCACTCAGGTAGGCGTAGCCGCGCGCGATCAGCCGCTCGATCAGCTCGATGATGCCGGGAACGTACTCGGTGGCCCGCGGCTCGTGGTCCGGCGGCTCGATCGCGAGCGCCGCAAAATCCTCGTGCATCGCCTTGATGAAGCGCGCCGTGAGGGCATCGACGGGCTCAGCGTTCTCTGCGGCGCGGCGGATGATCTTGTCGTCGATATCGGTAATATTGCGCACGTAATTCACATCGAAGCCGCGGTAGCGCAGCCAGCGTCGAATCACGTCGAAGACCACGTAGCAGCGCGCATGACCCACGTGGCAATAGTCATAGACGGTCACGCCGCAAACATACAGTCCGGCCCGGCCGGGATGGATCGGCCTGAACTGCTCTTTTCGGCCGCTCAAGCTGTTGTGGATCTGCAGCATGGTGACTGGCAACAGTGGTGCTTATGAGCGGACACGAGCGAACTGCAGCAGGCGCTCGCGCACGCGTTCGGCCGGCATAGCCGCGAGCAGCGGCGCGAGTTCCGGGCCGTGCAGCCGTCCCGTCAGAGCGGCCCGCAGCGGCATGAAGAACGCCGCGCCCTTGCGGCCGGTGGCGCCACGCAACGCGCCGAGATCTGCGTGCCCCTGCACGGCATTGGCTGCCGCGGAGAAGAATTCAGGACCGGCCTCCTGCGCCGCGCGCAGCGCGGGCTCATCGTAGGACAGCGCCTCGCCGAAGATGATCTGCTGCCAGAGCCGCGCATCCTCCGGCAGCACCACATTGGGCAGTACCGCGGTGATGAACGCCGCCGCCCGCGCCTCGTCAAGCTCTCGCGGCAGCATCGGTGCCAGCCACTCGCGCGCCTCCCCCGCCGAGAGAGAATGGACCCACTCGCTCTGCCAGTGGCGCAGTTGCGCCGTCTCGAAGTGCGCCGGCGCGCGCTGCAGATGCGAGAGCTCGAAGCCCTGCGCCATCTGCTCGAGCGTCAGGGAATCATTCAGCGCCGTGGAATGGCCGAGCCGGAACAGGTGATTGCAGACCGCGCTGGCCGCATAGCCCGTCTCGCGCAACTCGCGCACGCTGGTAGCACCATGGCGCTTGGACAGCGGCGTGCCATCGGCGCCGATGAGCAGCGACACGTGGCCGTACTGCGGTACCGCAAGCCCCAGGGCTTCGAGCAGCAGCCGCTGGCGCGGCGTATTGGACAGATGGTCCTCGCCGCGCAACACGTGACTCACGTGCATCAGCGCATCGTCCACGGCGTTGCAGAAAAAAAATGCCGCAGTCCCGTCTTCGCGTCGAACGATGAAATCGCCGATATCGTCGGACAGGAAGCTCTGCGGGCCATGCACCAGATCCTGGAACTCCAGGCGCTGCCCGCACGGCACCCGGAAGCGCAGGCTTGGGCGGCAACCCTCAGCCCGCCGCACGGCGACCTGCGCCGCACTCAGATCGCGGCAGGTGCCGGCATAGCGCGGCGGCCGGCCCGCTGCAAGCTGGCTGCGCCGCGACACATCGAGCTGCAATGGCGTGCAGAAACACGCATAGACGCGGCGCGCCTGCTCGAGCTGCTGGAAATAGCGCGCGTACAGCTCTGCGCGCTGCGACTGCCGGTAGGGACCCTCATCCCAATGCAGTCCCAACCAGGATAGATCCGTGCACAGCGCCTCGACGTAGCGCTCCTGGGTGCGCTCGATGTCCGTGTCCTCGATGCGCAGTACGAAGCTGCCGCCATGGGCCCGCGCCAGCAGGAAATTGAATAGTGCCGTGCGCGCATTACCCAGGTGCAGCTCGCCGCTGGGGCTGGGCGCAAAGCGCGTCACGACGAAGCTGGTGGACATCCGTACAATGTAGCCTAAATCCCAAGGGCCGAGCGATACGCCTTGACTACGCTGTTCGTCTCCGATCTGCATCTGGATGCGCTCGAACCCGCGGCCGGAGCACAGTTCATCGAATTCCTGAGGCTGCGAGCCGTGAGCGCCGATGCGCTCTACATCCTCGGCGATCTATTCGAATCGTGGGTTGGCGACGATGACGAGGATCCGCATCGCGCCCTCATCTGCGAGGCGCTGCGCGAGTTGTCGGCGCACGGCGTGCCCTGCTATGTGATGCACGGCAATCGCGATTTTCTGCTGCAGCGAGGCTTCGCGCAGCGCAGCGGCACACGCCTGCTCGCCGATCCGGTCATCATCGATCTATACGGCCAGAGCGCGCTGCTCACGCATGGCGATGCGCTGTGCACGGCCGATCGCCCCTACCAGCTGCTGCGTGGCGTGGTGCGCGCGCCGAGCTGGCAGCAGCGCTTCCTGAGCTTGCCCTTGAGCTTGCGGCGCAGCCTCGCGCAGCAGGCCCGCGACGGCAGCCGCCGTCATACCCAGCGTACGGCGGGCGAGATCATGGATGTCGATGCCAACGCGGTGGCCGCGGCGATGCGCGCCTGCGGCGTGCACTTGCTGATCCACGGTCATACCCATCGTCCCGCCGTGCATGAATTCGAACTCGATGGAGTGCCGGCGCGGCGAATCGTGCTCGGCGCCTGGCACGATCAGGGCAGCTGCCTGTCGTGGGAGCGCGACGCGTTCAGGCTTGAAGAGCTGCCGCGGCCAACGGCCCGGAATGAAAGCGCAGCACCTCATCCGGCGCCGTGATCAATTCGGCCTCGACCGCCGCGAGTTCCTGCAGGCGCCGCATGAGCCGCGGGACCGGTGCAAAATGCCGCAGCTCCTCGCGCGCCAAACGCGACAATGCCGGGCACAGCGGCCATGGCTCAAGCCATGGCTCCCTTGGTGAGCCAGGCGGCGCGTGCCGCATCGATGGCACGCATTGCTTCGCCGGCGTTCATGAAACGCTCCTCTGCCTGCTTGCCGAGCAGCCGATCGAGTAAGGGCTGCAAATCCGCGAACCCCTCAGGCAGGCGCGGCGTCGGCGCGTTGCGGTGCATGTAGATGATGGCCATCGGGTTGTCGGCTGTGTACGGCTTGTGCCCGGCCAGCATCTCGAACAGCATGACGCCCAGACTGTACAGATCGCTGCGCGGATCGAGATCCTGGCCATGACCCTGCTCCGGACTCATGTAGTGCGGGGTGCCGAAGATCATGCCCGTGTCGGTGATGTCGTAGTCCAAGGCCTCATGCTTGGCCAGGCCGAAGTCGATCAGCGCCAGCTGCCCGTCCCCACGCAGCATGACATTTCCGGGCTTGAGATCACGATGCAGGATGCCCGCCGCATGCAGCGCACCCAGGGCACGTGCGATCTGCGAGGCATATCCCAAGGCTTCGGATGGCGAGATGCCACCGCGCATGCGGCGGCGCAGATCACCGCGCTGGAAATACTCCATGGCCAGGTAGGCGTGGTCGTCGGCAACGCCTAACTCGTAGAGGCGCACGATGTTCGGGTGGCGCACACGCTGCGCGATTTCGTACTCCTGCAGGAAGCGCGCGAACACCTGATCGATGCCGGTTTCGTCGCGCCGCGAGGGCGTGACCTTGAGCACCACCAGCGTCCCGGCCTTCTCGCTTTCGGCCACATAGAGCTGCGAGACCGAGCCGCGTGCGAGCAGCCGCGCGCGCCGGTACTCCGGAATACGCGCCTCGCCGAAGCGCCGGGAGTCGAGCGCGTCCGAGGAGATGCGCCAGTCGGCGAGTTCGCGCCGGTGAACACGTCCGGCTGCTTCCAGCAGCGCCAGGAAGCGCTCATGATCGATGCGGCTCTTGACGACCACGCCGTAGGCGCCGGCTTCCATCGCACGCTCACGCAACGACGGCTGCTCGCGGCCGAGCATGAAAATCACTGGGGCGAAGCCCGCTCGCGACGTCAGATCGTGCAGCGCCGCGATGCTGTCGTCCTCATCCGTTGGCCCCGAGAGCAGTACCGCGTCATAGCCTTGCGCGAGGAATTCCGCCGGCAGCGGTCCGCGCTGCAATGGCGGATGCGAGCTGATCTGCACCTCCGGCCACTTGCAGCTCAAATGGTGCCGCAGCAACGCCCGGACTTTCGGATCTTCCTCGACCAGCAACAGTCGCATACGCGAAGCCTGGGCTGGCGGCGGTCGATTCAGGGCGTGCCGACGGCCTTGAGGCCGCTGCGCGCCAGCCGTCGCCGGTTCCTGGCCTCCTCGGAGCGCGCTCGCTGCAGACGATCGAGATACTCGAATGTCACATCCCCGGTCACGTACTCGCCCGAAAAGCAGGAGGTGTCGAACTCGTGGATGTTCGCATTGTCATGCTGGCATGCGGCGACCAGATCCTCGAGATCCTGGTACACGAGCCAGTCGGCGCCAATGAATTGCCCGACTTCCCCGACGCTGCGGCCGGCGGCCACGAGTTCGCTGGTGGCCGGCATGTCGATGCCATAGACATTCGGAAAGCGCACCGGTGGGGCGGCGGAGGCGAAGTAGACCTTCTTGGCTCCGGCTTCGCGCGCCAGGTCGATGATCTGCGCCGAGGTCGTGCCGCGCACGATCGAATCATCGACCAGCAGCACGTTCTTGCCGCGGAATTCCAGATCGATGGCGTTGAGCTTGCGCCTTACCTGGCGCTCGCGCTGCTCCTGTCCCGGCATGATGAAGGTACGGCCGATGTAGCGGTTCTTGTTAAATCCTTCGCGATATTTGATGCCCAGAATCTGCGCCATCTGCAGCGCGCTGGTGCGACTGGTGTCGGGAATCGGAATGACGACCTCGATGTCGTGTTCCGGGTGCTCGCGCAGGATCTTGGCCGCGAGCTTCTCGCCCATGCGCATGCGCGCGCGATACACTGAGATATTGTCGATGATCGAATCCGGTCGGGCAAAATAGACGTATTCGAAAATGCACGGCGTATGGCGTACGGTCGCCACGCACTGCTGGGAATGAAGGCGCCCCTGCTCGTCGATGAACACGGCCTCGCCCGGCGCCACATCGCGCACGAGCTCGAAAGACAGCATATCGAGCGCAACATTTTCCGATGCCAGCATGTACTCGGTGCCACGCGGCGTGCGGCGTAGCCCCAGCACCAGCGGCCGAATGCCGTTGGGATCGCGAAATCCCAGCACGCCGTGGCCGATCACCATCGCGACCACCGCGTAGCCGCCGCGGCAGCGCCGATAGACCGCGCTCGCGGCCGCGAAGATGTCCGCCGGGGTCACGCGCGGGGTACCCACGCGCTGCAGTTCGGAGGCGAATACGTTCAGCAGCACCTCGGAATCGGACTCGGTGTTCAGATGGCGCCGGTCCTCGCGGATCAGCACCTCGGCAAGCTCTGAGGCATTAGTCAGATTGCCGTTGTGTGCCAGGCAGATGCCATACGGTGCGTTGACGTAGAACGGCTGCGCCTCCGAGGCGCTGTCACAGCCTGCGGTCGGATAGCGCACATGGCCGATCCCAGCGTTGCCGGCGAGTTCGAGCATGTGCCGGTGCTCGAAGACATCGCGCACCAGGCCGGCGCCTTTGCGCGAGCACAGCCGGCCTTCGAAGGCCGTCATGATGCCGGCGGCGTCCTGACCGCGGTGCTGCAGAACCGTTAACGCATCGTACAGACGTTGATTGACGGGGCTGGTGCCGACCACGCCGACGATACCGCACATGTTTGCGCCTGCTTCCTTCGCGCCATTAGCGCGCTGCCGAGACCGAATTTTGAACGTGTATTTTACGCTCGCCGACCATCCCCCGCAGCACATTCGCAGCGTGCTCGGCGTAAGGCACGAGCAACGATTGGCGCCACCACGGCTCGCCTTCCAGGCGCACGGCATGACACAAGATGACAAACAGCCCGACCATGACCAAGCCGCGCAGCAAGCCGAACAAGCCGCCGAAGGCACGATCCAGGCCACTGAAGAGCGACAGCCGCACGAAATGGCTGACGATGAGACCTATGGTGGTGCCGACGAGCACCACGACGAGGAAGACCAGCGCGCGCGCCACCCAGGGCCGCACGCTCTCGTTGGCCAGCGCGCCGCCCAGATGGGATTCGATCAGGCTGGCATAAGTCCAGGCGATCCAGATCGCCGCGATCCACGTCACGAGCGCGATGACTTCGCGCAGCAGTCCGCGCATCAGGCCTGCGATGCAGGAGAACACGATCAGCGTGAGCAGCAGGTAATCGATCCAGTTCATGGTGGCCGGTGTAATCGCGATGGTGCGGATTCTAGCGTTGCTGGGCGTCGAAACCGGCGGCGTAAGTCACAATTGCAGCCTACTATTGCGTTTTGGGGCCGCCGGGCTGTGGTGCCACGACCGCCGCGGCAAAGCCCTGATCGCGCAACCGCTGTTGCAAGGCCTGCGCGGCGGCGCGGTCGGCCAGGCCGGCCGCATGGACGTGATAGAGCCCCTTGGCATCACGGTCGGAGACATTGACCGCGAAGCCCTTGGTCTGCGCCGAGTGCATGAGCCGCTCGGCGTTGTCGCGCTGAGCGAACAATCCGAGTTGGACGCTCCACCCTGCAGCCGCCGCGTGCGCACTCGCCGCGGCGTTGCCGGCGGCCGAAGCCGTGGGGGGCGGCTTAGCGGCCTCGCTGAGCGCGGTATCGGCGTGCGTCGCGGGCGGCGCGGGCTGTGCTGGCGGCGCGGGCTGTGCGGTGGCCTCGCCGGCCGCGTTGGACGCGCTCGTGGCCGGCGTCGACTGCAATGGCGCAGTGCGCGCTGACCCATTACTCAGGTCGATCGTGTAGGAGCGCACCGGCGGGCCCTCGCCGCTGCTGCCGGCATTCGCAGCCACGTCGCTGCGCTGACCATGAAACATCTCGGGCACCAACACCACGATCAGCGCCACCAATATCGCCGCGCCCGTCAAACGCTCTTTGAGGCGGTTTTCCATAGCTGTCATTTCAGTATAGCCCAAGCCAGACAAGCGCCGGCCCGACCACATGAAACGAGCCGAGCACGATCACACGATCACGCGGTTGCGCGAGCGAGCGCGCTCGGACACAGGCGGGTTCGACACCCTCGGTCAATTCGACCACCCCACGCAGCGGCGGCAGACGCGCTTGCAGCGCCGCAGCGCTCAGGCCGCGCGGTTCATCGGTGATGCTTGCGAGCAGCCAATGATCTACCACGCCATCGAGCGTGCGCGCGATCGCTGCAGCATCCTTGTCCGAGAGCATGCCCACGACGGCGATGGTCCTGCCGGTGGTACGCCGCGAGCGAAGTGCGCCCGCCAGCACCGCCGCGGCCGGCTCGTTGTGCGCCACATCAAGGATCCATTCGACCTCGCCCGGCACAATCTGGAAGCGCCCGGGCAGGCACATCGCGCGCAGCCCCTGCGCAATGCGCTCGCGAACACATGCGCCCGGCACGCCGAGCAGATTCAGTGCGGTCAGCGCGCTGGCCGCGTTGTAGTACTGGATGGAGCCCGCCAGCGCCGGGGCCGGCAGAGCCTTAAGGCTGCAGCACGCCGACTGGTAATCCCAGGGCTCGGCGGCACAACCCCCGCCGTCGATGCGGACCCTGAATTCACGCTCCGCGATAAAGAGCTGGCAGTGCAGGACTTCAGCGCTCTGCCAGACAGTCGCGGGCATGTCTGGGCTGCCGAGCACCACCGGCTGCCCGGCGCGAAAGATGCCGGCCTTTTCAGCACCGATCTGCTCCAGCGTGTCGCCGAGCCAGTCGCGATGATCCAAGCCGACCGAGCACAACACCGCGACGTCGGCATCAACAATATTGGTGGCGTCGAGCCGCCCCCCCAGGCCCACCTCGAGCACCATGACCGTGACGCCGGCGCCGCGAAACACGTCCAGTGCCGCGAGCGTGTTGTACTCGAAGAAAGTCAGTGTGACCGATCCGCGCGCCGCCTCGATGCGCTCGAACGCGCGCAACAGCGGGGCATCGTCCACCGGCACGCCGTTGATTTGCACGCGCTCGTTGTAGCGCACGAGGTGCGGGGAGGTGAATAGCCCGACGCGATGGCCGCAGGCGGCCAGCAGCGCCGCCAGGCAGCAGGCCGTCGAACCCTTGCCGTTGGTGCCGCCCACGATCGCGACCGGACAGCGCTTGTCGAGCAACGCCAGCCGCGCCGCGACCTCACGCACACGCTCGAGCCCCAGGTCGATCCTGCGCCCGTGCACGCTTTGCTGATACGCCAGCGCCTCGGTCAGCGTACCGAGGTGCGCGCTCAAGCGGCTTGCAGTGGCGGGCGCTTTTGCAGCAGACGCAACAGCTGCGCGATACGGTCGCGCATTTCGCGCCGGTCGAGGATCAGGTCGAGGCCGCCGTGTTCGAGCAGAAATTCGCTGCGCTGAAAACCTTCCGGCAGCGTCTCGCGCACCGTCTGCTGGATCACGCGTGGGCCCGCGAATCCGATCAGGGCGCGTGGCTCGGCGATGTTCAGATCCCCCAACATGGCCAGGCTCGCCGATACGCCGCCGGTCGTGGGATCGGTCATTACCGAAACGAACGGCAAACCCGCCTGTGCCAGCCGCACCAGCGCCGCGCTGGTCTTCGCCATCTGCATCAGCGACAGCAGCGCCTCCTGCATGCGCGCGCCGCCGCTGGCCGTGAAGCACACCAGTCCGCAACCCTGATCGATGCAGTGATCGACCGCGCGCTTGAAGCGCTCACCGACCACCGAACCCATCGAGCCGCCGAGAAACTGAAATTCGAAGGCACAGGCCACCACCGCTTCGCCGTGCAGAGCGCCGGCCAGGGCGATCAGCGCGTCGTGCTCACGCGTGGTTTTCTGCGCCTGCACCAGGCGATCCCGGTAGCGCTTGCTGTCCTTGAATTTCAACGGATCTTCCGGCCGCACGCGCTCGCCGATTTCGCTGATCGGTTCCGGATCGAGAAAGGCGTGCAACCGCTCGCGCGCACCGATGCGCATGTGGTGGCTGCATTTCGGACAGACGTTGAGATTGCGCTCGAGCTCGGCGCGATACAGCACCGCATCGCAGGCCGGGCATTTGATCCATAGGCCTTCCGGGACCGAGCGCGAACGCCGCTCGGTCTTGATGCGCGAAGGTACGATCTTTTCAAACCATGACATCTACGCGCGCCCTCAGTCGCCCCGGCCCACCGTAGCATCGATCATAGCCGAATCCGCGGGCAGCCCGAACCCGGGCGGATACTCGACCTGCCAGAGGTACAGCCCCAGTGCCGCGGCGGTCGCCTGGCCCTGCCCCCGCGCCCGCGATTCGAGCTGGAGGCGTGCCCGCTCGGGGGGCGCGCGGCGCAGTCCAATGGCGAGCAGCAGGCCCACGATATTGCGCACCATGTGGTGCAGGAACGCATTCGCGGTGACATCAATGCTGATCCAGTCGCCCGAGCGCTGCAGCTGCACGGCGCGCAGCTGCCGCACCGGGGAATGCGCCTGGCACTCCGAGGAGCGGAATGCGCTGAAATCGTGCTCGCCGATCAGGCAGCGCGCGCCCTGCTCCATGGCCGCGAGGTCCAGGGGTTGGTGGACCAAAAGCGCCCGGCCCGCCGCGAGCGCGGAGCGTGCGATCCGATTGAGAATCAGGTAGCGGTAGGTACGTGCCAGAGCGCTGTAGCGGGCGTGGAAATGATCGGGCACCGCTCGCACCCATCGCAGGCTGATATCCCGCGGCAGATACCTGTTAGCGCCGAGCAGCCATGCACGCGCGCCGCGCACGGCCTGGGTGTCGAAATGCGCCACCTGTGCGCGCGCATGGACGCCGGCATCGGTGCGCCCGGCGCAGATCAGGCCGATCGGCTCATCGGCGACGCGGCTCAGTGCCGTCTCGAGCGCGCGTTGCACGCTTGGGGCGGCACTCTGGATCTGCCAGCCGCAGTACGCGCTGCCCTCGTATTCGATGCCGACGGCAATGCGGCGGCGCATGGCCGGCGTATCAGCCTCAGCCGGGCAGCGTGTCGATCAGGCGGCGGGCTTCCTGCTTCTGCGAGACCGAGCCTTCGCTGAGCACCTCCGACAGGATGCTGCGCGCACCTTCCGGATCGCCCATATCCATGTAAGCGCGAGCCAGATCCAGCTTGGTGCCGACCTCGCTCATCGTCGCCGGCTCAAGATCCGGCAGCGGGATGTTCTCGGCCATGATCCGCTGTGTCTGCACGAAGGTGCCCTCGCTGCTGCTCGAGGGCGTACCGACATCGAGATCCACACCGTTGCCGTCGTGGCCGCTGTCGACTTTGTTCAAATCGCTGAGATCCAGATCCAGGCCATCCGAGTCGAGTGCCGCAAGACGCGCCGTCGAACCGCCGTCGCCTTCGGGCTGGAGTTCCGGGCGCGGCGAGAGTTGCGTCACGACCTCGGTCGGCGCCTCAGCGTCCAACTTCTGCGCACCGGGGCTACCCGCTATATCGGCAAAGTCGGTATCGGTGAACAGCCAGGTGCCCGAATCCGTGGGCGCGCCGCCAGACTTCGCATCCTTATCCTTGCTGCGCTCGGAGTCGGTACGCGTGAGCAGCTTGCGCGTCTCATCGCCGAGCCCTGCGAGCAGGGTCGGCGCATCCGCCGCGCTCGTCAGGTCGCTGTCATCGCCGAGCGTATCCATGCCTCCCAAATCCAGCCCGAGGTCGTGCAATTCCAATTCCGCGGTCTGTTCCGATGAGACCATGCCGCCACGCGTGGCGGCATCGATCTTCTGCCGGATGGTGGGATGGTCCCCGCCAGGCAATTGCGGCTGCTCGAGGGTCGGGGCGTCGGGGTCTGCGCTGGGCGCACCGGCCACCTGCACGGTCACCGTGGTGTTCGCGCCGCCACGGCCAGGCATCTCGCGCGTCGAGCCGGTTTGCTCATTGCCGCGCTCGGCATCGTCGAACACGAAATCCACGCCCGATTCGCTGGCCGGGCGAGCCTCGCCCGTCGCATCGGAATCGCCCAGTGCTGCGCCCAGATCGAGGTCGACGGACCCCGCCCTGTTCGGCGCGCCGACGGTCGGTTCGCCCATGAGGTCGAAATCGATGCGGTTCTGACCGCCCTCGAGATTCAGATCGACGCCGCCGCTGGCTGCGCCTGGAAGCGCGCCCGAACTGCCAAACAACCCATCGTCGGGGGCGATCTGCCGGCCCATGATGACGATCTTTTCCCATTCGCCCGGCAGCGCTTTGTCGCGCGTAGCGGCCAGCTCGCGCGCGCTGGCGAGGAAGCGATCCTTGTTGCCCCACACGAAAAATACTTCGAGCAGCTTGAGCCGCAGATCGCGACGCTCCGGCTCACGCGATATCGCGATCTGCACCAGATCCGCGGCCTGATCGTACAGCCCGTAGGCCATATGAAAATCGGCTTCCGCGAGTGGATCGCCCTGATCGAGCGCCACCGGTGCCTCGGTCGGGACATTGTCGTCGATCGCAACGTGCCGCCCGCCGGCCCCGGTATCCGCCATCGCGGCCGCCGGCAGCTCGTGCGCGCCGGACTCTTCGACCCGATAGGACTGCTCCTCACGCGAGGGCGCCAGCGCGCGCACCGGAACCGTATCAGACACACGCGCCTGGTCGTTCAGAGTCTTTGATTCGAACCCCGGCTGCGAGAGTCGGCCGAGGGAGCGATCGAAGGCGTCCTCTTGCCGCGAGCGCACCGCGCGCAGCACCAGCAGTATCACCAGCACCGCCACCAGGCCGGCGGGCAGGTACCAGTATTCTTCCATCAGATCGAGGAATGAATTGCCGGACTCGCTCGCCACCGGGGTCGGCGCGACATGCGGTTTGGCCGCCGGCGGCGGAGTCGGCGCTGCGGCGGCAGGGCTCTCGGCTGGCGGCGGCGCAGTGGCCGCGGACGGCGCTGGTGCCGGCGCGGGGGTTGGAGCAGCGGCTGGCGGTGCCGCAGGTGCCGCAGGTGCCGGAGCAGCGGCGCCCTGTGCCGGTCGAGCTTGCAACGCTGCGAGCTCGGCATTTTTCACCTGCAGCAGGCGCTGCGATTCGGCGAGCTGGGATTCGAGTTGACCGACCCGCTGCTGCAGGGCCGCGGATGCGGCCGCGGCGGATGCGGCCGCCGTGGATGTGGCCGCGCCGCTGGCCGCTCCGGCGTTGCCGGTCGTGCCAGGGTTCGGCGCCGCACCATTGCTCGGGGCCGCCGCCAATTCCTTGGGGGGCACCAAACGTAACTGGCCGGCACCGGCGGCGGCGCCCGCTGCGGCCGCCGCGCCATGGCCGCCGTTCCAGGCCGAATACTGGCGGTGTACTTCCGCCGAGGCTTCTCCCGGGCTGATGGCCGTCAGCTCGGCATCGCCTGGCAGCGTCAAGCGCCTGCCTGCGCGCAATATATTCATGTTGCCGTCAAAGGCAGCCGGATTGGCGCGATAGACGGCCACCAGCTCACGCTGGCGCGCGAGCCGATCCCCGGCCCCGTAGGCCTGGGCCGTGATTGCGGACAGCGTATCGCCGCCGCGCACGGTGTAGCTGCCGCCGGCGGCGGCTGTGCCTCGGGGGGCGCTACTGGAATTAGCCGGTGCGGAGCCGCTCGGGGCCGCGGCAGACGCAGCCGAGGCAGGCGCGGCTACCGACGCCGAGTTCGCACTGCTTGTGGCGGCGCTCGGTGCGCGCCGTTCCACGCTGCCGCTGCGCGCGGAATCGCCCGTGACCGGCGCAGCGACGCTGGTCGCGCTCGCCGCTTCGCCCGAGAACACCGGCGGATCGAGCAGCACGGTGTATTCGCGTACCAGATGGCCGCGGGCCCAGTTGACCTCTACCAACACCGTCGCAATCGGCTCGTTGATAGCGTCCGCGGAGTGCATGTGAATGACGGTGCGGCCGTCGGCGGTTTTCTGCGGCTCGAGCGTGACTCCGCCCAGAAACGCCGGATACTCCAGACCGGAGCGCCCGAAGGCTTCGCGCGAAGCCAGGCTCACCTTGAGGCCGGAAAGCTCGTCCGGGCCGGCTCCCACGACGTCGATATCAGCGTCGAGGGGCGCATTTAAGGCCGATTTGAGGTGTATCTCGCCCAGCCCCAGCGCCAGCGTGGCCGACGGCAGAAGCAGTACCAGCAGCAGAACCCGGTAACAATTACGCATCAACATCGTGTCTCCCAGCGGACCAGGCTGCTAATTAATCCTTGCAAAATAAATAATTAGCGCAGCATCCGAGCCTGGCATTCATTTGGGCCGCAATATAACTTAATAATACTCGGAGACCAAAATCTCTGCGATCTGGACACTGTTGGTGGCCGCACCCTTGCGGATGTTGTCCGAAACGACCCAGAGATCGAGGCCACGCTCATGCGACATATCTTCCCGAATCCGTCCCACGTAAACCGTGTCGTGGTTCGCTGCTTCAGTAACCGCAGTCGGATATCCGCCCGGAATCCGCTCATCCAGGACCGTCACGCCGGGGGCTCGCTCCAACAGCGCCCGGGCCTGGGCGGCCGAAAGCTTGCGCCGCGTCTCAATATGCACCGCCTCCGAATGGCCAAAGAACACCGGCACCCGCACGGCCGTGGCATTCACCCGTATCGAGGCGTCTTCGAGAATCTTGCGCGTTTCCCAGAACATCTTCATCTCCTCCTTGGTGTAGCCGTTGTCCTGGAACTGATCGATCTGCGGCACACAATTGAAGGCGATCTGCTTGGCGATCTGCTGGGGCGGGTCGATCGGCCGGCCGCTGAGCAACGCCGCAGTCTGCGTAGCGAGCTCTTCCACGGCTTCCTTGCCGGCACCCGAGACCGCTTGATAGGTCGCGACATTGATGCGCTCGATACCGACCGCATCATAGATCGGCTTCAGGGCCACCAGCATCTGGATGGTCGAGCAATTCGGGTTCGCGATGATTCCGCGGCTGCGGTAATGCGCGATGGCATGGGCGTTGACCTCGGGCACCACCAGCGGAATGTCATCCTGGTAGCGAAACTGCGCAGTGTTGTCGATCACCACGCAGCCGGCCAGCGCGGCCTTGGGCGCATATTCGGCCGATACCTCACTGCCGGCGGAAAACAGCCCGATCTCGGCGCGCGAGAAATCGAAGCTCGAGAGATCCTCGACCGGTAGCCGGCGCCCCCGGTACTCGACCGACTTGCCCAGCGAACGGTTGCTTGCCAGCGCAAACAACTCGGAAACCGGGAATTTGCGCTCCTCGAGCACCCGGATCATGGTCTCGCCCACGAGCCCCGTGGCTCCCACCACCGCCACACGAAAAGATCTGCTCATCGTCCGCTTGAACTCCTGACCAAAAGTCAGCGCCGCATGATGTCGGGCGTCGGGCAGCTGACATCGCCATTCTGCGCGCGCTGGCGCAGGTAATGATCCATCAGCACGATCGCCAGCATGGCCTCGGCGATCGGCGTCGCGCGCAGCCCCACACACGGATCGTGGCGCCCGGTCGTCACAACCTCGACCGCGTTGCCCGCAATGTCGATGGTCCGGCCCGGCACTTGAATGCTCGAAGTTGGCTTCAGGCTCAGATGCACGAGAATCGGCGCCCCCGAGGATATCCCACCGAGCACGCCGCCGGCGTGGTTGGCGGTGAAACCGGTCGGCGTGAGTTCGTCGCGGTGCGTGCTGCCGCGCTGCGCCGCGACCGCTACGCCGTCGCCGATCTCCACCGCCTTGACCGCGTTGATGCCCATCATCGCGTGCGCGATATCGGCGTCGAGCTTGTCGAATACCGGCTCACCCAGGCCTGGCGGCACACCTTCGGCGATGACCGTGACGCGCGCGCCGATCGAATCGCCCTGGCCGCGCGTATTCCACAGCAGCTGCTCGAGCTCGGGCACGCGCTGCGGGTCCGGGCAAAAAAACGGATTTTCATACGCCGCCGCCGGCTCGCGCGGCTCGATCACGAGCGCGCCAATCTGGCTCAGGTAGCCATAGATGCGCACGCCCAGCCGCTCGGCCAGGTACTTGCGCGCGATCGCTCCGGCCGCCACGCGCATCACGGTCTCGCGGGCCGAGGAGCGGCCACCGCCGCGATGGTCCCGTAGTCCGTACTTGTGCTGATAGGTGTAGTCCGCGTGCCCCGGGCGAAAGCGGTCCTTGAGTCGATCGTAGTCGCGCGAGCGGGCATCGCTGTTCTCGACCAGCAATCCGATCGGCGCGCCGGTGCTGCGGCCTTCAAATACCCCGGAGAGAATACGCACCGCATCGCTCTCGCGACGCTGGCTGACGAATTGCGAGGTGCCCGTGCGACGTCGATCAACATCGCGCTGCAGGTCGTCCTCGGCCAGCGCCAGGCCGGGCGGGCAGCCGTCCACAATACAGCCCAGCGCCGCACCATGGCTTTCGCCAAAAGTCGTGACCGCGAACAATCTGCCTAGGGTGTTGCCCGACATCGTCTGCCTGTCTTAAGACCGCGCAAGCTGCTCGCGCCGCAGCACAAATACCCCGCCACCGCCGCGCTCGAAGCTCAGCCAGATGAAGGGCAACCGTGGAAACGCGCGACGCAGCGCCCTTTCCGAGTTGCCGAGCTCGACGATCAGGATTCCGCCGGGTCTCAGATGCGCTGCCGCCCCGCGCAAAATAATTCTCACCGAGTCCAGGCCATCCGCTCCGGCCGCAAGTGCCAGCTGCGGCTCGTGCCGATATTCGCCCGGCAGCCCCCGCAACTCGCGCCGCCCCACATACGGCGGATTGCTCACGATAATATCGTAGCTGGCGCGCTTCAGAGCGGCGAAATGATCCGACTTTAATGCTCGCACGCGCCGCTGCAGGCGATGGCGACGGATATTGCGTTGCGCGACCGCGAGCGCATCGCTCGAGATGTCCAGCGCATCGACCCGTGCCGCGGGGAATGCGCGCGCGCAGGCAATTGCAATGCAGCCTGAACCGGTGCCCAGGTCCAATACGCGCCGCACCCGCGCGTACTCAATCCAGGGCGCGAAGCCACGCTCGATCAGCTCGGCGATCGGCGAGCGCGGAATCAGCACGCGCTCATCGACGTACATCGACAAACCGGCGAACCAGCAGCGCCGCGTCAGATAGACCGCCGGGATTCGCTCTCGAATGCGCCGTGCGAGCAACGCATCGATCTGCGTCAGGGCGCTGCGCGAGACCGGCCGCGCGTACGCCGAGGCGCTCGGCGCCGCAGGCAGGCGCAGCACATGCCAGATTAGCGCCGCCGCCTCATCGCGCGCGTTATCGGTGCCGTGCCCAAAGTGGAGCTTGGCGCGCGCCAGCCGCCGCGCACTGCGCGCGAGTACGGCCGCAACGCTGGGCGTGGCCGTCGAACCGCGCTGCCGCGCCGGCTCCCTGTGAGATAATCGCCGCATGAATCGCCGTACTGTCCTAGTGTTGCTCTCGTTGGGGGCGGCCGCCGTCGTGGCGGGCGCCCTGCTCGCGCACCTGCTCAGCGCCAGCGTGCCGCTCCAGACCGGCACCTGGCTGCCGCATCCGCGCACGCTGGCCGAGTTTCACCTGCACGATCTGTCGGGCCGGGATTTCACTCTGGACAATCTGCGCGGTCACCCGACACTGCTGTTCTTCGGCTTCACCAACTGTCCCGATACGTGCCCGACGACCCTCGCGACGCTGGCGCAGATCCAGCGCCAGCCGCCGCTACCCGGTACCCAGGTGGTTTTCGTGAGCATCGACCCCGACCGCGACAGCGCCGCCACGCTACAAGTCTACCTCGGCTCTTTCAGCAAGGACTTCGTCGGCCTGCGCGGCGATCAGGCCGGGCTCGCGCCATTGCTCGAGAGCTTGAGCGCGATCGCGGAGCGAGAGAACCTGCCCGGGGGCGGCTACACCATGGAACATTCCGCGACGCTCTATCTGCTCGACACCAGCGGACGCCTCGCGGCCGAATTCTCGCCACCGGTCTCGGCCGCACGGCTGGCGGCCGACTTAGCGAAGGTCGGCGCAGCACGGCGGCTCTGACTAGCGTGTTTGTCGCGCTGCAGTACCTGCTGCCGCATCATCTGCTGTGCCGGCTGGTTTACGTCCTGACCCGCAGCGAGACGCGCTGGCTCAAGAATCTGCTTATTCGCGCCTTCATGCGCGGTTACGCACCCGAGATGGCCGACGCGCTCGAGCCCAAGCCGCTCAAATACCGCAGCTTCAACGCCTTCTTTACGCGCGCGCTGCGCGCTGATGCCAGGCCGGCGGATCCCGATCGGCAGCGCATCGTCTCGCCCTGCGACGGAACCTTGAGCATCGCGGGCAGCTTGCACGGCAGTGAGCTGCTGCAGGCCAAGTCACATCGCTATACCCTCGAGGCACTGCTCGCCGCCGAGTCCGATTGGGTGACGCGCCTGTCGGGAGGGCGATACGCCACGATCTATCTCGCACCCTACAACTACCATCGCGTACACATGCCGCTCTCCGGCCGTCTGAGCGCCGCCTGGCACGTGCCCGGCAGACTGTTTTCGGTCAACGGCGCCACGGTCGCACGTGTGCCACGCCTGTTTGCACGCAATGAGCGCGTGGTGTGCGCGTTCGAGGGCGATCATGGGCCGTTCGCGCTGGTACTGGTCGGCGCCCTGTTCGTCGGCAGCATGAGCACGGTCTGGCACGGCCAAGTCACACCCGCACGCGTTCGCGCCGGTCCACGCCGTCTCGAGCACAACACCGGCGCCGATCTGTGGCAACCGCGCGGTGCCGAGCTCGGCATGTTCAATATGGGGTCGACCGTGATCCTGCTGCTGCCGCCCGGCGCCCCACGCTGGGACGGCGCACTGCAGCCCGGAGTGCGGCTGCGGGTCGGCGAGGCTCTGGGTGCTTGGATGCCATGAGCGCGCATGGTTCACATGAGCGATGGTGAGGCATGGCGCCCCACGGCGCCGCTGGCCACTCTGCGCCTGCGTGCCGAACTGCTGGCCGCGACGCGCGCCTTCTTTGCCGAGCGCAGCGTGTTGGAAGTCGAGACGCCGGCACTCGTGCGCCATGCGGTCACCGACCTGCATATTCACAGCGCGCGCGTGGATCTGCCCGGCCACAGGGCGCCGCTGTACCTGCATTCCTCGCCCGAATATGCGATGAAGCGCCTGCTCGCCGCCGGCAGCGGCGACATCTTCCAGATCGCGCACGTGTTCCGAGGCAACGAAACCAGCCGATGGCACAATCCGGAGTTCACGCTGATCGAGTGGTATCGCTGCGGCTATTCAATGCCGCAGCTCATGACGGAGGTGGCGCAGCTGACCCAGGCGCTGCTGGCGCGTTCGGGCGAGGCGCCGGTCGAGTACCTGCGCTACAGCGAAGCCTTCGAGCGCGAACTTCGCATTGACCCATTGCGCGCGGAGGATGCCGCGCTGCGCACGCTGGCCATCGCACATCGACTTGATCGGCACGTCGCCGAGGACTGCAGCCGCGACCAGCTGCTCGACTGGCTCATGAGCAGCGCGGTCGGGCCGCGGCTGGGAACCACCGGCCTGTGCTTCGTGCACCACTACCCGGCCAGTCAGGCTGCGCTCGCGCGCCTGGACCCCGAGGATGCGCGCGTGGCGCTGCGCTTTGAGCTCTATTGCCATGGCGTCGAGCTCGCCAACGGCTTCGAGGAGCTGTGCGAACCGGCGCAGCAGCGCGCGCGTTTTGAGCTCGACCGAACCCAGCGCGTGCGCGCCGGACTGAACGCGCCGGCAATGGACGAGGCGCTGCTGTCGGCACTCGCCGCGGGGCTGCCGGCGGTCTCCGGTGTCGCGGTCGGCTTCGATCGGCTGCTGATGCTGCGCCTTGGCGCCTCGCGCATCGAGCAGGTGCTGGCGTTCCCGCTCGAGCGGGCCTGAGGCCCGCCGCGCTACGCGCTACGCTAGTGCTTGGCGCGTGAAATATACGCGGACGTGCGCGTGTCGACCTTGACGAATTCGCCTTCGTTGATGAACAGCGGCACCCGTACCACGGCGCCGGTCTCGAGCTTCGCCGACTTCTGGCCGCCGGTCGCGGTATCGCCACGCAGTCCCGGATCGGTTTCGACCACCTTGAGCTCGATATGCGGCGGCGGGGTCACCACGATCGGCACGTTGTTCCATAGCGTGACGATGACGACCGTACCGTCCTTGAGCCACTGCGCATTGTCACCGACCACGGCCTTGGTCGCGGCATGCTGCTCGAAGTTGTCCTGGATCATGAAATGAAAGAAATCGCCGTCGCTGTACAGGTATTGCATGTCGACGTCGACCACGTCGGCCGCCTCGACGCTCTCGCCGGACTTGAACGTGCGTTCGATCGTCCGGCCGGTTTTGAGGTTGCGGATCTTGACGCGATTGAAGGCCTGTCCCTTACCGGGCTTGACCATTTCGTTCTCTACGATCGAAAACGGATCGCCATCGATCAGGATGCGCAGACCCGACTTGAACTCATTGGTCGTGTAGCTGGCCATTTCTCTTCCGCCCGTTAAGACCCCACAATGGCGGCCTTCAAAAAAGGGCGCGTATGATAACGGCATCAACCTTGACCCGCCACCCGGACGGCTCGGCACGCACCGACTCGTGGCAGGGGCAGCTCGCGCAGGCCATCACCGACCCGCTCGAGCTGCTGCATCTGCTCGGTCTCGACCCGCGGCTCGCGCTGGGCGCCCACGCGGCCGTATCGACGACCGGTGCCTCGAGCTTCCGGCTGCGCGTGCCGCGCGGCTTCGTGCGGCGCATGCGCCGCGGCGATCCGCATGATCCATTGCTGCTGCAGGTGCTCCCGGGCGCCCGCGAACTGATCGAACAGCCCGGCTTCGGCACTGATCCGCTCGGCGAGCGCGCCGCGACGCGTGCCCCCGGCTTGCTGCACAAATATCACGGCCGGGCGCTGCTGATCAGCACCGGGGCCTGTGCCGTGCATTGCCGCTACTGCTTCCGCCGCGAATTCCCCTACCATGCCACCGGCGGCGAAGGCGCTCGCTGGCAGGCCGCACTCGAGGCGATCGCGGCCGACGCATCGATCGAGGAGATCATCCTCTCCGGCGGTGACCCGCTGTCGCTGACCGACGCACGGCTCACACAGCTGACCCACGCGCTGCGTACCGTGCCGCACATTCGGCGTCTGCGGATCCATACCCGCACCCCGATCGTGCTGCCCGAGCGCGTCGATGCAGGCTTGGCGAACTGGCTCGCCGCCCTGCCCTGGCCCACCGTGATCGTGCTTCATAGCAATCATGCCAACGAAATCGATAGCGCGGTTCGCGCTGCCGCGGGCCGATTGCGTGCGGCCGGGGCAACGCTGCTGAACCAGTCGGTGCTGCTCGCGGGCATCAACGACTCGGTCGAGGCCCTGGAGGGGCTGTCCCAGGCGCTGTGGTCCGCGCAGGTGCTGCCCTATTACCTGCATTTGCTCGATCGCGTGCGCGGCACTGCGCATTTCGAGGTAGCCGAGCCGCGGGCGCGAGCGCTCATGGCGGGGCTGGCTGCGCGCCTGCCGGGCTACCTGGTACCGCGGCTGGTGCGCGAGAGCGCGGGCGCACCGGCCAAGACCGTGCTGGCGAGCGCTCAGTGGGATACGCTTCACAGTCCGCGGCAAGTCGAGTGTTAGAATTTCCCCCTCCAGGGGAGCACAGCGCTATTGAACGACACGACGGCGGTTCCACTGATCGTACACAGCGCCACGCGCGATCCCGTCGAGGCGCTCAACAGCCTGTTGCGCCGTTCCGGCATGGCCGCCCACTGCACCTGGATTTCGGCGCCGCAGGACATCCCCGATGCGCTCGAGCAGCTCAACCCGGAGCTGTTGATCTGCTGCCCGGCTCCCGGCACAGGACTCTCTGAGCTCGCAGCGATGCGCGATCAGGTGGCCAGCATGGTGCCTCTGATCGCAGTGCGCGAGCGCATCGATGAGGACATCATTGCCACAGACATGGCCCAGGGAGCCCGGGACACGGTCTCGCTGCAGCAGCCGGGCCGATTGCAGGCCGTGATCGCGCGCGAATTGCGCGCCTTCCGCCTCGAGCGCGCACTGACCAGCACACTGCGCGCCTCGCAGGACTATCGCAGCCAGCTCGAAGTGGTGCTGCAACGCTCCAACGATGCCATCGCTCAGATCCAGGAGGGCATCCTGGTCGACGCCAACGCCGCCTGGCTCGAACTGTTCGGTTTTGCCGAAGCCAGCGGCCTGATCGGCCAACCGGTCATGGATCTGTTCGAAGACTCGACCCACGCGGCGCTCAAGGCCGCGCTCACGGCCTGCCTGCAGGGACGCTGGAGTAACCACACGCTAAAGGCCGGAGCCGTGCTCGGCGACGGCTCGGTGGCGCCGCTCGAACTGATGCTGGCGTTGGGCGAGTTCGACGGTGAACCGAGCGTGCGGCTGATCGTGCCCGCACAAAAGCGCGACGATCGCTCGCTGGTGCATGAGCTGGAGGCCGCGGTGCACTGTGATCAGGGCACGGGGCTGCTGATGCGCCGCCACCTGCTCAACGCCCTGCAGGAGCGGCTGCGCACGCCCGTAGCTGGCGGCGTACGCTATCTCGCCTGCGTGCGGCCGGACCGCTTCGTCGACATTGAACGCGACCTCGGCGTGCTGGCGTGCGAGCAGTTCCTGATCGCATTCGCGCATATCGTGCGCGGGCTGCTCGGACCGCACGACATCGCCGGCCATTTCGGCGGCACGACGCTGCTATTGCTGCTCGAGCGCGGTAATCCGCGCGACGTCGAGGCGTGGTGCGAGAACCTGGTCGAGCGCATCGGCAAGCACCTGTTTCAGTTTCAGGCCGGTGGTGACGGCCTGCATGCAACCTGCAGCATCGGCCTGAGTGTGGTACCGCACGACAGTCCGGATTTGAACGCCGCCGTGATGGACGCACTCAATGCGCTGCGCCGCGGCCGCGAGCGCTTCGGCTCGCAGATCGTGACCGTGGATCGTGCCGATAATGACAGCCGTGTCAAGGGCTACGACCAGGTCTGGGTCAAGCATATCAAAGCGGCGCTGATGGAGAATCGCTTCCGCCTGGTGCAGCAGCCGATCGCGGCATTGGCCGGCGGGGCACAGAAGATGTTCGATGTGGCGATCCGCATGCTCGATGCCCAGGGCAAGGAAGTGTTGCCCTCGGAATTCCTGCCGGCGGCAATACGTAACGACCTGATGAAGAATATCGATCGCTGGGTGCTCGGCGCCTCGCTGTCCTGCATCTCCAAGGGCAAACCCGATCTGCTGTTCGTGCGCCTCTCGCGCGACAGCGCGCTCGACCCCTCGCTGCTGCCATGGCTCGAGCTGCAGCTTCGCTCGACGCCCTCTGACGCCCAGCGCCTGTGCCTGCAGATCACCGAGGAGGTCGCCAGTACCAACGTTCAACAGACCACGCAGTTGATCATGGCGGTGCGCGCCGCCGGCGTGAAGTTCGCACTCGAGCATTTCGGCGCCGGCCGCGATTCGCAGCGGCTGATCGCGACGCTGCCGCTCGATTTCGTCAAAATCGACGGCTCGCTCATGCAGGGCCTGGCAGCCAGTCCGCAGCTGCAGCAGCGCGTGCGGGAGATCGCCGTGGCCGCCGCCGAGCACAAGGTTCAGACCGTGGCGGAAAGGATCGAGGACGCCAACACCATGGCGGTCGTCTGGCAGCTCGGCGTGCAATACATTCAGGGCTACTTCGTGCACGCGCCCGAAGAGGTGGTGCTCAAGTCGTGAGCCTCGCGGTCTCGCGAGGCCTGGTGCTGGCCATCACCGCTCTGCTCGGCGCCTGCAGCAACCACGACGACCCGCAGGCCAAGATCGCGGCCGCGCAGATTACCGTCGGCACGGCACTGGCGAGCGCGCAGTCCGTGGCCCGCGCGCTCGATGATTACCCGCGCGCGCTCGATCCGCAGCTGACCACCGATATACCGGCTCAGCGGGTACTCGATGACCTGTTCGAGGGGCTGGTCACGCTCAGCATCGATGGCAAGCCGATCCCGGGCGCGGCAGCATCCTGGGCGCACAGCCCCGACAGCAGGACCTGGGTCTTTCATCTGCGCGAGGGTGCGCGCTGGTCCAATGGCGCGCCGCTGACGGCCGAGGACTTCCTTTACTCCTGGCGCCGCGAGGTCGACCCGAAAACCGCCGCCGGCTACGCGCAGGCGCTGGCACCGATCGTCAATGCGCTGGATATCGCGCTGGGCCGCAAGCCGCCCGATATGCTCGGCGTCGAGGCGAACGATGCGCACACGCTGACGGTCCATCTGGTGGCGCCGACGCCGTATCTGCTCGACCTGTTGGACCAGGTCTACCTCTATCCGGTGTACCGGCCGGCGATCGAGCGCTATGGGGATGACTGGGTCCGTCCCGAGCATATCGTCAGCAACGGCGCCTTCACGCTGCACGAGGAAATCATCGGCAATCGCATCACGCTCAGCGCGAATCCCTTCTATTGGGACGCGGCGCATGTGCGCTTGAAGTCCGTGGTGTATTACACGATGCCGGACCGGGCGCAGGCGGTATTGCGTTACCTCGCCGGCGATGTGCAGTTCACCGACTCCTTCGCAGCCAGCCAGCGGCCCTGGCTCAAGAGAACTCTGGGCGATCAGGTGGTCAACTCACCCTGGCTCGGCATTTACATGCTCGGGTTCAATTTCAAATTACCGCCGTTTCGCGACAATCCGCCGCTGCGACGGGCGCTGATCCTCGCGATCGACCGCGCGGCGCTCACGCGCTACCTGAAGTACGGCATGTACGAGCCGGCGGATACGCTGATGCCGCCACTGGCTGGTTACCAGCCGCAGCACCCGTCATGGGCGGGATTAAGCCAGCTCGAACGCAATGCCCTGGCGCGCCGCCTGTACCGCCAGGCGGGCTACTCGGCCGAGCATCCGCTGCGCATCAACATCAGCACCTCGGTGCAGGGGGCCGATGAGCGACACTATTTCGAAGCGGTCGCCGCCATGTGGCGCTCGGCGCTCGGCGCCGAAGTCAGCCTGGATGAAACGGAATTCAAGGTATTGGTGCAGAATCGCGAGCTGCGGCTGCTACCGCTGTTTCTCGACAGCTGGATCGGGGATTTCGCCGACCCGGTGAATTTTCTGCAACTGTTCTATAGCGGCAGCAGCCTCAATTACGGCGGCTATTCGGACGCCCGCTTCGACACCCTGCTCGATCGTGCCGCCCAGGAGCCGGACAACCTCGCGCGCTATCGCCTGCTCGAGCAGTCTGAAGAGGTGCTGAACGATGATGCGGCCTACATCCCGCTCTACTATTACGCCACGCGCCATCTGATCAAACCGTACGTCCAGGGCTGGCGCTCCAACCTCCTGGACCGCAATCTCTCACGCTATATGTATATTATCGAGCACCAGGGACGCTGAAGCATGTTGCGATACATCGTGCGCCGCGTGCTCGAGAGCGTTCCGACCCTGCTGCTGATCGTCACGCTCGCCTTTGTGCTGCTGCACGCTGCACCGGGCGGACCCTTCGCCGCCGACAAAGCGCTGCTGCCGGAGATTCAGCGCAGCATCGAGGCCCGCTACCACCTCGAGGAGCCGCTGTGGCGTCAATACGTTCGCTACCTGGGAGATCTGCTGCACGGGGATCTCGGCCCGTCATTCCAGTACCGCAACACTTCCGTCAACCAGATCATCGCCGCGGGATTTCCGGTCGATGTCACCGTCGGCCTGAGCGCGATCGCCGTGGCGCTGCTGGTCGGCATTCCCATCGGCCTGAATGCCGCCTGGCGGCGCAATACGTTCTGGGACCGCGCGCCGATGGCGCTTGCGGTCGCCGGAATCTCGCTGCCGGTATTCGTGATCGCGCCATTGCTGGTGTTGGTGTTTGCCGTGCAATTGCACTGGTTGCCGGCCGGCGACTGGGTTCCCGGCTCACTGTCGCATCTGCTACTGCCGGTGCTGGCGCTGGCGCTGCCCTATATCGCCTATGTCGCACGCATCGTGCGCGGCAGCGCCCTGGAGGTGCTCAACACCGCCTACATCCGCACCGCGCGCGCCAAGGGTCTGCCGACGTACATGATCCTGTTACGCCACGCCTTGCGCCCCAGCCTCGCACCCGTGGTGTCGTTTCTCGGCCCCACCACCGCGGGGGTCATCACCATCTCGATCGTGGTGGAGACCGTGTTTGGTCTGCCGGGCATCGGCCGCTTCTTCGTGACCGGCGCACTCAATCGCGATTACACCCTGGTGTTAGGCATCACGATCCTCTACGGGACACTGATCATCCTGTTCAATCTGCTGGCCGATCTGTGCTATGCGTGGATCGATCCCAGGGTGCGCCTTGAATAGAAGGCTCTGGCACCGTCTGCGCCGCCACCCTGGCGCGCTGATTGCCGGCAGCGTGCTGCTGCTGCTGGCCTTGAGCAGCCTGATCGTGCCCGCATTGTCTCCGTACGACTATTACACGCCGCAGCTCGATCTGATCTCGCAGCCGCCGACGCTGCGCGGCGGCCACCTGCTCGGCACTGACCCGCTCGGGCGCGACCTGCTCATCCGCGTGCTGTGGGGCTGCCGCATTTCGCTGCTGATCGGCCTCGCGGCCAGCTGCATCAGCATCGTGGTCGGTGTGAGCTGGGGCGCCATCGCCGGCTACGCCGGCGGCAGCACCGACGCACTGATGATGCGTGCGGTCGACGTACTGTATTCGGTGCCGTTCGTGCCGTTCGTGATCGTGCTGACGATGCTGTTCGGGCGCGAGCTGTGGCTGATGTTCGTCGCGATCGGCGCGGTGTCGTGGCTCGATATCGCTCGCATTGTGCGCGGTGAGGCATTGTCGCTCAAGCGCCGCGAATTCATCGAGGCGGCGCGCGTCTCCGGCGTGCGCGCCGCGCGCATGATTCGACGGCATATCGTGCCCAATCTGCTCGGCGTCGTGATCATCTATGCCACGCTCACGGTCCCGACCGTCATCCTGTTCGAGGCCTTCATGAGCTTCCTGGGCCTGGGCGTGCGCGTGCCATTGGCATCGCTCGGCTCACTGATCGCCGATGGCGCCTCGGACATGCAAGCGCACCCGCACCTGTTGCTGGTGCCGGCCGCGGTACTGGCCACGATCGTCTACTGCTTCAATTTCATCGGCGACGGCCTGCGCGATGCGCTCGATCCGCGCGAGCGACCATGAGCGAGTGCGCGCTGCTGCAAATTCGCGACTTGAGCGTGAGCTATCCGACCGCGCAGGGCAGCTTCCCTGCGCTCTGCGAGCTGAACCTCGAGGTCTCTCCAGGGGAATGCGTCGGGCTCGTGGGCGAGTCCGGCTCGGGCAAGACGGCGCTGCTGCTCGCGATCCTGGGGCTGCTGCCCTCTCATGCGCACGTGCGCGGCAGCATCCGCTACCGCGGCAGCGAACTGCTGGGGCTCGATGCGGCGCGACTCAATGACATACGCGGCGCGCACATTGCCATGGTTTTTCAGGATCCCATGTCCGCGCTCAATCCCTATATGCGCGTGATCGATCAACTCAGCGAAGTCCCGCGCGTTCACGGCGGTATGTCGCGCCGCGCCGCCGAGCAGCGCGCGCTCGAGATGCTCGAGGCCGTGCATATCGGCGAAGCGCAGCGCCGCGCCAGACAATACCCGCACGAGCTATCGGGCGGCATGGGCCAACGCGTCATGATCGCCATGGCGCTGATCGCCCAGCCCGACATCGTGCTGGCCGATGAGCCCACCACCGCGCTCGACGTGACGGTGCAGGCGCAGATTCTCTCGTTGCTGCAGGAAATGCGCGAGCGCACCGGCGCCGCACTGGTGCTGGTCACGCACGATCTGGGCGTGGTCGCGCAGCTCGCGGACCGTGTCGGGGTCATGCATGGCGGGCGCATCGTCGAACAAGCCGACTGTGAGCAGCTGTTCTCGCACCCGCATCATCCCTATACCCAGGCACTGCTGCGCGCCATACCACGCTTAGGACTCCCGCCGTGAGCGCGCGGCCCGAATCGCCGCTGCTGCAGGTGCGCGATCTGCGCGTCAGTTATGCCGCACGCCATCGCGGCCGCGCCCTGCGTCTGCGGGCACTCGAGGGCGTAAGCTTTGATCTGGATTCCGGTCAATCGCTCGGTGTCGTGGGCGAGTCCGGCAGCGGCAAATCGACCCTGGCGCGCGCACTGCTGCGCCTGACCGGTGCCGACAGCGGCAAAATCAGTTTCCATGGAAACGATTTGCTGGGGCTGCGCGGCGCGGCGCTGCAGCGCATGCGAGCGCACTTGCAGATGATCTTTCAAGACGGCATCTCGGCACTCGACCCGCGCCAGCGCATCGGCAGCATCCTGGCCGAGCCGCTGCAGATCTTCCGGCCGCAGCTGTCCGAGGCGCAACGGCGCGCCAGCGTGCTCGCGATGCTCGAGCGGGTCGGTCTCGAGGCAATGCACGTCGAGCGCTATCCGCACGAATTTTCCGGTGGCCAGGCGCAGCGCATCGGTATCGCCCGCGCACTGATCGTCGAGCCCGAACTGATCGTGTGCGACGAGCCGCTGTCCTCGCTCGACGTGTCGGTCAAGGCGCAGATCACCAATCTGCTGACGCAGCTGCAGCGGGACCTGCGCCTCTCGCTGCTGTTCATCGCGCACGATCTGCCCGCAGTGCAACTAATGTGCGATCGCGTGTTGGTGCTCTACCTTGGCCGCGTCATGGAGATCGCAGCGCGCGATGTACTGTTTCAAAGCCCGCGGCACCCCTATACGCGCGCCCTGCTGCAGGCGGTTCCCATTCCTGACCCGCGGCTCGCGCGCGCTCGCCGCACCGCGCCGATCATCGGCGACATGCCCTCCAGCCTGTCACCGCCGACCGGCTGCGTGTTTCGCACCCGCTGTCCCTATGCGCTCGAGCGCTGCGCGCGGGAAGTCCCGGCATTGAGGCGCATCGGCAACAGCGAGGTCGCCTGCCACCGTGCCGAGGAGATCTAGACCGGGACGATACGCTCGACCGTGCGCCACCCGCGCGGCAGCATCGCGCCGCGCTGCGCGCGCGCGCCCAGGTAGTCCTTAAGATCGGATGGGGTGAGGGTCATCTGCCGCTCGCCCGAGAACACGGCCAATGACTGCCCCGGCGCCAGCACCGTCATGGCCACCAGCACCTCTTCGCGCGACTGAGCTTTCTTGGTGGCAATGGCGAACAGCTTGTTGCCCTTGCCGCGCGCAAGCTCCGGCACCTCGCTGGCCGGAAACAGCAGCAGGCGGCCTTCGGAGTTGATCAGTGCGACGCGCACGTCGGCGAGGCCCCGGCTGTCGCTGAGCGGCACCGGCGCTGGCGGCAGCACCAGCGCGCCGTCGCTGAGTTTCAACAGCACCTTACCGGCACGGTTGCGCGAGTGCAGCTCCTTGAGTCGCACCGTGAAGCCGTAACCGGCGTCGGTGGCGAGCAACCACAAATCCTCCGGCTCGCCGATCAACACGCCGGCAAAGCGCGCGCCGTCGGGCGGATCGAGCCGGCCGGAGAGCGGCTCGCCCTGCCCGCGCGCCGAAGGCAACGTGTGCGCGGGCAGGCTGTAGGCGCGGCCGGTGCTGTCGATGAAGACCGACAATTGCGTGCTGCGACCTCGCGCCGCGGCCTGAAAGGCATCGCCCGTCTTGTACGACAGGCTGCGCGGGTCGATGTCGTGACCTTTGGCCGAGCGCACCCAGCCGCCGGTGGACAGCACCACCGTGACCGGCTCGTTCGCGAGCAATTCGGCCTCCTCGATCGCCTGCGCAGCCGCGCGCTCCACGATACGCGTGCGCCGCTCATCGCCAAACTCGGCCGCATCGGCCTCGATTTCCTCGCGCACCAGTGCCTGCAGCTTAGCTCTGCTGCCTAGAATTGCTTCGAGCTTGCCGCGCTCGTCCGCCAGCGCGTGTTGCTCCTCGCGGATCTTCATCTCCTCGAGCCGGGCGAGGTGCCGCAGCTTGGTCTCAAGGATCGCCTCGGCCTGCTCGTCCGAGAGCTTGAAGCGCTTGATGAGCACCGGTTTGGGCTCGTCTTCGCGCCGGATGATGCGAATGACCTCGTCGAGATTGAGATAGGCGATCAGCAGGCCGTCGAGGATATGCAGCCGGTGCGCCACTTTATCGAGCCGATGCTGCAGGCGGCGGCGCACGGTCTTCTGCCGGAACTCGAGCCATTCCGCCAGCAGCGCTTTGAGTCCCATCACGCGCGGGCGGCCATCGATGCCGATGACGTTCAGATTGACGCGGTAGCTGCGCTCCAGATCCGTGGTCGCAAACAAATGCGCCATGAGCTGCACGACATCGACGCGGTTGGAGCGCGGCTCGATCACGATCCGGGTCGGATTCTCATGGTCGGATTCATCGCGAACGTCGTCCACCATCGGCAGTTTCTTGTCGCGGATCTGCTGCGCGATCTGCTCCTGAACGCGGCTGCCCGAAACCTGATAAGGCAGCTGCGTGATGATGATATGGGCCGTATCCGGCTCGACCTCCCAGATCGCGCGCGCCTTGAAGCTGCCGACGCCATTGTCGTAAAAGGCGATCAGATCGGCGCGCGGGGAGATGATCTCGCCTCCGGTCGGCAGATCCGGTCCCTTGACGTGCTTGAGCAGCGCACGCGTGGTCGCCTCGGGATCCTCGAGCAGATGAATGCAGGCCGCCGCGATCTCGCGCAGGTTGTGCGGCGGAATGTCGGTCGCCATGCCGACCGCAATCCCTGAGGCGCCGTTGAGCAGCAGATTTGGCAACCGCGCCGGTAACATCAGCGGCTCATCCATGGTGCCGTCGAAGTTCGGCGCCCAATCGACCGTACCGTGCTCGAGCTCTCCGAGCAGCACGTCGGCGTAGCGGGTCAGCCGCGCCTCGGTATAGCGCATGGCGGCAAAGGACTTGGGATCATCGGCCGAACCCCAGTTGCCCTGACCGTCCACGATCGGATAGCGATAGGAGAAGTCCTGGGCCATGTGCACCATGGCTTCGTAACAGGCCGAATCGCCGTGCGGATGGAATTTCCCGATCACGTCACCGACCGTGCGCGCGGACTTCTTGTGCTTCGAAGCCGCGGATAACCCCAGCTCGCTCATCGCGTAGGTGATGCGCCGCTGCACCGGCTTGAGGCCGTCGCCGAGCGCCGGCAGCGCCCGGTCCAGAATGACGTACATCGAGTAGTCGAGATACGCCTTCTCGGTGAAGGTGCCCAACGGACGCCGCTCCACGCCCTCGAAATTCAGCTCCTGATCGGCCATCAGCTTAACACCTCGGCCAGATTGCCGTTGCGCTCGAGCCATTCACGCCGGTCACCGGCCCGCTTCTTGGCCAGCAGCATATCCATGAGTCGGTCGGTCTGATCCTTGGGTGCAAGCGTGAGTTGCACCAGCCGGCGCGTACGCGGATCGATCGTGGTTACGCGCAACTGCGACGGATTCATTTCGCCCAGTCCTTTGAAGCGCGTGACCACGGGTTTGACCCGCGCATGTTCGGCCTTCAGGCGTGCCAGCGTGGCATCGCGCTCGGCATCATCGAGCGCATACAGCACCTGCTTGCCGGCATCGATGCGATACAGCGGCGGCATCGCCACGTGGACGTGGCCGCCGGCCACCAGCGGCCGAAAATGCCGAAGGAACAGCGCGCACAGCAGCGTGGCGATGTGCTGCCCGTCCGAATCCGCGTCCGCCAGGATGCACACCTTGTGGTAGCGCAGCTCCGCGAGGTCGGCAACACCCGGATCGACCCCCAGCGCGACGCTGATGTCATGCACCTCTTGCGAGGAGCCGATCTCGCCGGGCTCGAGTTCCCAGGTATTCAGGATCTTGCCGCGCAGGGGCATGATGGCCTGAAACTCCCTATCACGCGCTTGTTTCGCCGACCCGCCCGCGGAATCGCCCTCGACCAGAAACAGCTCCGAGCGGGCCGGATCCTGGCAGCTGCAATCGGCGAGCTTGCCGGGCAGTGCCGGGCCATTCACGGCGCGCTTGCGCACCACGCGCGCGGCCGCGCGCAGGCGCTCCTGCGCATTGGTGATGGCAAATTGCGCGATGCGCTCACCGGCGTCGGGATGCTGGTTGAGCCACAGCGCGGCGGAATCGCGTGCATGCGTTTCGACCAGCGCCGCGGCTTCGCGTGAGCAGAGCTTCTCTTTCAGCTGTCCAGCGAACTGCGGATCGCGGATCTTGATCGACAACACGAAACAGGTCCGATCCCAGACATCCTCGGCGGTGAGCTTGATCCCGCGCGGCAGCAGATTGCGAAATTCGCAAAACTCCCGCACCGCCCCGACCACCCCGGCGCGCAGGCCGTTGACGTGCGTGCCGCCGCCGCTGGTTGGGATCAGGTTGACGTAGCTCTCGGCGATCAGATGTTCGGCATCGCGGGACCAGACCAGTGCCCAGTCGACGGCATCCTGATCGGTCGCGTTGCGGCCGGTAATCGGCTCCTGCGGCAGTCGCTCTGCCGATCCCAATTGCTCGATCAGGTAGGCGCCGAGGTCACCGGTGTAGAACCACTCGTCCTTCTCGCCGTTCTGCTCATTGAGGAAGCTCACACGCAATCCGGCGCACAGCACCGCTTTGGCCTTGAGCACGCGCTTGAGTTCAGGTACCGAGAAGCGGTCGGTATCGAAAAATTTCGGGTCTGGCCAGAAGCGAACGGTCGTGCCGGTGTTGCGCGCGCCCACGGTGCCTAGAACTTCGAGCTTGGAATGCACGTGGCCGTCGCGAAAGCCGATGTTGTACTCGCGTCCGCCCCGCCGTACCCAGCATTCCAGGTGCGTGGACAAGGCATTGACGACCGAGACGCCGACGCCGTGCAGTCCGCCGGAGAACTTATAGCTTCCTTCGGTGAACTTGCCGCCAGCATGAAGCCGCGTCAGGATCAGCTCGACACCGCTGACCTTCTCCTGCGGATGGATGTCGACCGGCATGCCCCGGCCGTCATCGATCACCTCGAGCGACTGGTCCTTGAACAAAGTCACGCGGATCGACTTGCAGTGGCCCGCAATCGCTTCATCAACGCTGTTGTCGATGACCTCGTGTGCGAGGTGATTGGGTCGCGTGGTGTCGGTATACATGCCCGGACGGCGGCGCACCGGGTCCAGACCACTCAGCACTTCGATATCGGAAGCGGTATACGATTCAGCCATTCCTATTCCAGCTCAGAGACGACGTACCAGGCGCTGCGCATTCTAGCAGCGCACGCCGCGTTCACCAGAGACTGACGCGCTGCTCCGGCGGCAAGTACATCTTATCGCCGTCTTTGACCCCAAAGGCCTGGTAGAACGGCGCTTGGTTCATCTCCGGCACGGAGCCGCGAAATTGCGCCGGCGAGTGTGGATCGCTCTTGATGCGCATGATGGCCTCGTTATCGCGCGTCTTGGCGCGCCACACCTGCGCCCAGCCCATGAAGAAGCGCTGCTCGCCGGTCAGCCCATCGATGATCGGCGCCGGCTCACCGCCCAGCGACAGTTGATAGGCTTGGTAGGCAATGGCGAGGCCGGAGTTATCGGCGATGTTTTCGCCCAGCGTCAGCTCGCCATTGATCGGAAAGCCCGGAACCGGGGCGAACGCGGAGTACTGCGTTACCAAGGCACGGGTCCTGGCTTTGAAGTGATCCAGATCCGCCTGCGTGAACCAGCCCGGCGCGCTCAGCAGGTTGCCGAGGCCGTCGTATTGACTGCCCTGGTCATCGAAGCCGTGACTGATCTCGTGGCCGATCACCGCGCCAATGCCGCCGTAGTTCACCGCATCGTCCGCCTGGGCGTTGAAGAACGGCGGCTGCAGGATGGCGGCGGGGAATACGATCTCGTTCTTCTCAGGGTTGTAGTAGGCGTTGACCGTTTGCGGTGTCATCTCCCATTCGGTACGGTCGATCGGCTGGCCAAGCTTGCTGACATTGCGGTGGTACTCGAACGCATTGGCGCGCATCACGTTCCCCACCAGATCGCCCGGGACGATTCGCAGCGCGCTGTAATCGCGCCACTTGGCCGGGTAGCCGATCTTGGTGGTGAACCGGGCGAGCTTCTCGTGCGCCTTCTGTTTGGTCTCTGGACCCATCCAATCGAGCGTGTCGATGTCGGCCTGGTAGGCCGCCAGTAGATTCCTGACCAGTTGGTCCATGCGGGACTTGAATTCCGGCGGGAAATAGCTGGCCACGTATATCTTGCCGAGGCCCTCGCCGATTGCGCCATCGACCAGTCCAACAGCGCGCTTCCAGCGTGGCCGGTTCTGCGTTATGCCCCGCAACGCCGTGCCGTAGAAGGCGAAATTCTCATCGACAAACTTCTTGCTCAGAAACGGCGCGAACTCGCTGAGCAGGCGCCAGCGGAAATAGGATCTCCACACCGGCAGCGGTGTGCGTGCCACCAGCTCGTTGAAGGCCGTGATGTAACTGGGCTGGCTGATGACCAGGTAGTCGACCTTACCGGCGACGCCGGCGTCGCTCAGATAGGCCTTCCAGTTGTAGCCGGGCGCCAGGCCTGCAAGCTGGGTCAATTCGACCCTGTTATACGTCTTTACCGGATCGCGGTTTTCGACTTTGGTCCATTGCACTTTCGCCAGCGCAGTTTCGAGCGCAACGATGTCATGGGCCTCCTGGGCTGCAGCCGGTTCCGCGGCGGCCGAGTCCCCGGCCAGCCTCAGCATAGTCTCGACATGCTGCAGGTACTTCGCGCGGATCTGCTGCAAGCGATCGTCATTTTCCAGGTAATAGTCACGATCCGGCATCCCGAGACCACCCTGATGGAGATCGAAAACGTACTTGGTGGCGTCCCTCGCATCCTGATGGACCTGCGGCCGATACGGCGCGCCGACACCCAGCAGGCTGAAGTGCGCAATCAGTCCCGGAATTTGCGACCTGCGCTTCAACGCCGCGATCCTGGCAAGCTCGCTAGCGAGCGGTCTCAAATCCAACTTCTCCAACGCGGCCTCGTCCATGAAGCTGGCATACAGCTCAACGAGCTTGCGCTGATCCGGATCGGCCGCATCCGCCGACTGCGTTAGGCGCTCGACCACGGTGCGCAACTGCTCGAGCGAATCATCGCTGAGCTTGTCGAACGAGCCGTAGCGTCCCTTGTCGGCAGGGATCTCGGTGCTGTTCAGCCATGTGCCGTTGACATGGCGATAGAAGTCGTCCTGCGCGCGCACGCTGTTGTCAAAAAACTGCAGGTCGATGCCCGATCCCAGCGCCGCCGGCGCGGCATCCGCCAGCGCTGGCTCGGCGGCCCAGCCGTGGCCAGCCAGGGCGCCTGCGCCGACTACCGCGCAGCGCCATCTGTTCGTTTTAGTCATCGCCGGATCTCCTTGGATCACCACATCAGATCGTCGGGAACGACATAGGCACCGTAGGCGCTGTCCTCGCTGATCGCGGCAGCGGCCGCTACCGGTGCAATCAGCGCGGCGGGTTCGCGCTCGCCGATGCGCTCGGCGGCAGAGGGCGGCACGAGCGCGTAGCGGTTGTCGCAGCGGACGATACGAAGCTCGCCGCGATTGAGCTGCTCGCGCACCTGCGCATTGACGGCGATACGTTTGATTTTCGTGCCATCGATGAAATTGTAGTAATCCTCGCTTTCGATCGGCGCTATCCGGTTCTGCTCGATCAGTTGCCGTATCTGCGCCAGCCGCGCCGTGTGCTCGGCCTTGGCCTGCTGCTTGCGATTGAGTTCCTGATCGCGCGCGGCCTTCTGCGCCTGAGCGCGCTGCGCGGCGAGCTGGTGCTCCGGAATGCGCGCCGGCTTGTGCCGGGACAGCTGCGGCGGGCGTCGCTGTTGTTGGCTGGCGAGCTTGGCCTGCTTTTCAGTAACCAAACCGGCCTGGATCAGCTGATCGCGCAAAGACGTGCTCATGAATCGCTCTCGTTCGTAGCTACCGGTGCCGGCGCTATTTTACTCGGCCCAGCATTGCATTTTCACATAATGTAGCGCCGCGGCGGGCGCTGGCGTGCGCCGGGCCGTCAATCGCGAAAATTCTCGAATTGCAACGGCAGTTCAAACGCCCCCTTGCGCAGCAGCGCCATGGCCAGCTGCAGATCGTCGCGTTTCTTGCCGCTGACGCGCAGCTTATCGCCATTGATCTGCGCTTCGACCTTGAGCTTGGCGTCCTTGAGCGCGGCCACTAGTTTCTTGGCCGGCGCCTGCTCGATACCTTGCTTGATCGTGATCGTGCGGCGCGCGCCGGCCAGATTGACTTCCACGGCGCCCAGATCCAGGCAGCGCGGGTCGATTCCGCGCGCCGCCAGCCGCAGCCGCAGGATATCGAGCAGCTGATCCAGCTGATACTCGCTTGGCGCAAACTGCGTGACCATCGAACCTTCCAGCTCGAAGCGAGCATTAGTGCCACGCAGATCGTAGCGCTTCTCGAGCTCACGCTTGGCCTGATCAACCGCGTTGGTGAGTTCGTGCAGATCCACTTTGGAGACGACATCGAACGATGGCATGCGCGCTGGAACCTTTAGGCGACCTCGATACGTTTAGCATCAACCCACCGATTTTTCCACGATTCATCGCGGCGCTGGCGCAGGCTTGACCGCATGGCTTTGCGCGGGCCGCACCAGGGCGCCCAGAAGTCGACCAGCAACGCAATTTCGTTGCGCTGCACGTACTTCTGGAAATTGGCGCCGGTGAGGTCCACCGGGTGAGCTGTGAACAATGAGGTACGGCATTGGCCGCACTTGGGTTTCTGCCCGAGGCGCGCGCCCGCGCCCTCGGCCGTTGACACGGGCTTCATCCGCCGTGACGATCGAGTCATCGAAGGAAGGACGCGATGCTTAAGCTATTGGATCCAAGATGCGCAGCGCTCATCGCCGCCGGCACTTTGTGCGCCCTGGTCGGCGTCGCTCACGGCAACACTGCGGCATCCGCGGCGGTGAGCACGGCGGCGGCCAAGGTCAGGCACGTATTCGTGATCGTGCTGGAAAACAAGAGCTTCGACAATACGTTCGCTACCAGCACGCAGGACCCGTATCTGCGCACTACCCTCGTGCCCATGGGTGGACTGCTGACCCAGTACTATGGGACCGGACACTTCAGCCTCGACAATTACATCTCGATGATCAGCGGCCAGGCGCCGACCCCGGATACCGAGGAGGACTGTTTGCCGGGTTTGACCGGATCAATGAGCAACTACAACGATGTCATGCAGACGGGTACCACCCCGGACGGTCAGGTGATCGCCAAGGGTGGCTGCGTTTATCCCGCGAGCGTCAAGACGCTGCCCGATCAGCTCAGCGCCGCGGGTCTGCGTTGGCGTGGTTACATGCAGGATATGGGCAACGATCCGGCACGCGAGCGCGCGACCTGCGGACATCCGGTCATCGGTATCGGTACCGACCATACCGGCGCGGCCGAAGCGCCCAGCAGCGCCGTACCGTTGGGGGATGCCTACGCCACGCGACACAATCCCTTCATGTATTTCCACTCCATCATCGATTCCCCGAGCTGCGACATCAACGTGGTCAATCTCGAGCAGTTGACGGCCGACCTGGGTGCCGTGGCCAACACACCCAATTTCATCTTCATCACTCCGAATCTGTGCGACGACGGTCACGATGGCAGCGGCAGCGGCGCCGCGGGCACCACCTGTGCCAACGGCCAGCCGGGGGGCCTGACTTCCGCTGATGCGTTCCTGAAAACCTGGGTGCCGAAGATTCTGGCCTCTCCCGCGTATCAGCGCGACGGACTGCTGATCATCACGTTCGACGAAAGCAACTACACACAAAGCATCAGCAGCAATGCCAGCACCGGGCAGACCACCATAGATCTCACCTTCCCGGGCGAAAGCTGCTGCCGTCAGCCACCTGGACCCAATATCAGCGCCAATCGGCCGGGTCGTCTCAGGCTGGTGAATACGGCAACCAAAGTCGAGAACATCGTCTTCAACGGTTACGGCGGCGATCGGATCGGCGCGTTGCTGTTGTCGCCGTTCGTGAAGCCGGGCAGCACCTCCAGCATTGCTTACAACCACTATTCGCTGCTCAAGAGCCTGGAGGACATCTTCCAGCTCGGCGCTCATCTGGGCTACGCGGCCGACAATCCCCACACCGGCTATCACCTGGATACCATTGGCGAGGATCGCAACCTTTTCATCAGCCCATAAGGGCGTCTTCTGGACGCTGGTGGTCGCTGCGCTGCCCGTATTGGCGGCGGCCGGCGCCGGTTCGGCAGCGGACATCGTCGCGATCGGCCGGCAGATTTTTTTCGATGCCTCCCTGTCGGCCTCGGGGGTTGGACGGCAAGCTGCTGCTGAGCCCTCGGGAGCTACGCGGGCTGGCGCTGTTCGAGGATCCGCAGCGCGGCAATTGCGCCAGCTGCCATCCGGATCGTAAGGGCGTTGACGGCTCGCACCCGTTGTTCACCGATTACCAGTTCGAAGCCCTCGGGGTACCGCGCAACCCGCAGATCCAAGCCAATGCGGCGCGCGGCTATTTCGATCAGGGGCTGTGTGGTCCGTTGCGCAGCGATCAGGCGACGCAGCATCAATACTGCGGGATGTTCAAGACCCCGACCCTGCGCAACGTGGCAACGCGACGCGTCTTTTTTCACAATGGCCGATTCCACACCCTGCGCGAGGCGCTACGTTTCTACGTGCGGCGCGACACCGATCCGCGACTTTGGTATCCGGTATCGAGGCACGGTGGCGTAACAAAATTTGACGATCTGCCGCCGCGCTGGCGCGGCAATGTGGACGTCATCGACCGCCCGCTGAGCGCTGTCGCACCCAGGGTGCCCTCGAGCTAACCAAAATCCTCTACCAGCACTCGCCGCAGCGTCTCGGGCAATGGCTCGACACTGTGGCGATAATTGGGCAGATCCACGCCGGCAGCGAATGCCGCGCCGCCCTTGAGGCCGGCAATCATCGCCGCTGCGAACTCGAAGCGCAGGAAGTGCACCGCCGAAGTCTTGGTCTCATTCTCTCGCGACAGGTCTTCATCGGCGATCGCGAACACCGGCTCGAAACCTTGCACGCGCATCCAGCAGTGTCGCTCGAAGCCGCGCAGTTCCATGAGCCGCTTCGCCCGCTCGACCGGATCCACGAACTCGATCAACAGTGTCGCCTTGAGATTGCTGCCGTCGGGGACCAGCGAGTTATAGACGCCGAGTTCCTCGGCAATGCCCTCGGGCTCGAACAGGCGCTCGGTGCGCAGCATCTCCTGCACCTGGTACTGCACGGTCTGCCGGTCCTCGAAGCTCCAGGTGCAATGCTCGCCGACGCTGAGCTGCCGCCCGCGTCGGTACTCGATCATTCGGGCGCGAAACGCCGGCCGCTCGCGCGCGTACTGCTCCAGCGACATCAGTTCCGAGGCGGCGAGTTTCTGCACGCTTCAGATCCCGTAGGCGATGCGCAGCAGTTTCAGTGGGTGCGTGGGCGTGCGAGGCGGCGACAGGCCGCTTTCGATCTGGTGTCCGGCCATCGGGCAATCGCTCGAATAGTAGTCCGCGCCGGAATTTTGTACGCGTTCGAACACCGGGCGCCCGATCTTCATCGAAGCGTCGCGAAATTTGCTCTTGAGCGCGTAGGTGCCGTTGTGGCCCGAGCAACGCTCGATCACTTCAACCGTGGTGTCCGGCACCAGCCTCAGCACGTCACGCGTCTTGAGGCCGATATTCTGCACCCGCAGGTGACAGGGGACGTGGTAGCTGACCTTGCCGAGCCGGCCGGTGAAGTCCGTGCGCAGCAGACCCGCCTGGTGCCGCAGCATCAGGTATTCAAACGGATCGAACATGTGCTCGGCGACGCGCTGCACCTGCGCATCGGCGCTGAACATGAGCGGCAGCTCCTGCTTGAACATCAACACGCACGACGGAATCGGGGCGACCACGTCGTAGCCGGCATCGATGAGCCTGAGCAGCTCGGGAATATTGGTCTGCATGAACTGCTCGACCGACTGCAAGTCGCCCAGCTCGAGCTTCGGCATGCCGCAGCAGCGCTCCTTGTGCGTGAGCACCACGCCGATGCCGTTGTGCTCGAACACCGCCGCGAGATCCTGCGCGAGCTCGGGCTCATTGCGGTTGCCGTAGCAGGTCGTAAACAGTACGACCTGGCCGCGGGTGTCAAGGCTCGCCTGCACCGGCAGATCCGTGCGCAGCTTGCCCTTCAGGCGAGCGCGTGCGGTCGTCGAATGAAAAACCGGAAGCGGCGCTCGCGGATCCACGCCAAGGGTCTTGTCGAGCAGCTTGCGCGCTACCGCGTTGCGATTAGCCGCATTGACAATATCGGCCACCACCGGAATGCCGGCGATGCGGCCGACCGCATCGGTCGCGCTGAGCACCCGCTCGCGAAGCTTCAGCTTGCCCTTGCTGGCGGCCGCCGCCTTGGCGCGCAGCATCAGGTGCGGGAAGTCGACATTCCAGGGATGCGGCGGCACGTAGGGACATTTGGTCATGTAGCACATGTCGCACAGGTAGCAGTGCTCGACGACCTGCCCATAGACCGCTTTGTCGACGCTGTCGAGCTCCATCGTGGGCGCCGCATCGATCGCATCGAACAAGGTCGGAAATGACTGACACAGGCTGAAGCAGCGACGACAGCCATGGCAGATATCAAAGACGCGATGCAGCTCGTGCTCGATCGCCGCCTCGTCGCAAAAGGCAGGGTCGCGCCAATTGATCGGATGACGGACGGGGGCCTCGAGGCTACCCTCTCGGCCGCCGTCCTTCGATGCGCCGGCCACGATTTCCGTGTCCGAATAGCGCCGCCGGGAGTTACAGGCTGTCCAGTGCCTTCTGGAAGCGATTGGCGTGGGACCGCTCGGCTTTGGCCAGGGTCTCGAACCAGTCGGCGATCTCTCCAAATCCTTCTTCGCGCGCCTGCTTGGCCATGCCCGGGTACATGTCCGAGTACTCGTGCGTCTCGCCAGCGATGGCAGCCTTGAGATTCAGCTTGGTCTCGCCGATCGGCAGGCCCGTGGCCGGGTCGCCCACCTGCTCGAGATACTCCAGATGCCCATGGGCATGGCCGGTTTCGCCTTCCGCGGTCGAACGGAAGACCGCCGAGACGTCATTCAAGCCTTCCACGTCCGCCTTGGCCGCGAAATACAGGTAGCGACGGTTCGCCTGCGACTCGCCCGCGAACGCGTCCTTGAGGTTCTTCTCGGTCTTGGTTCCGGTTAGTTTCATGGCAGGTACCTCCAGGAAGCGTGAGAAAACTTTAGACTAATTCTAATACCCCGTAATCTATGCGCAACAGCCGATACCGTCAACGGTTCGGACCATTTATTGGTTGTGCTAGTGTGATCCTATGGCACCGAAGCCGGAAGCGCCCGATTCATCGCCAGCCACACCGCCGGCCTTTGAGCAGTCGCTCGCACAGCTGGAGGCGTTGGTCACGCAATTGGAGTCGGGCGATCTACCGCTCGATGAGGCGCTGGCGAGCTTCGAGCAGGGCGTGCGGCTCACGCGTGAATGCCAGGGTGCCCTGAGCGCTGCGCAGCAGAAGGTGCAGCTATTGTTGCAGCGTGGCGAGAGCATCGTCATGGAAGACTTCGAACCCATCGCCGACGGCGAAGCCAACCCAGCGGAGTGACCTGGTAGCCAGCATGTCCGAGAGTACCCCTATGTACCCGCTCCTGGGTGCGATTGAGTCCCCGGCGGACCTGCGCGCCCTGCCCGAGCGCGAACTCCCGGCCCTGGCTGCGGAGCTGCGAGAGTTCCTGATTCAGACCGTCAGCACCCGTGGTGGCCACTTCGCGGCCGGCCTGGGCACGGTCGAGCTCACGATCGCGCTACATTATGTCTTCAATACCCCCGAGGACCGGCTGGTCTGGGACGTCGGTCATCAGGCCTACCCGCACAAGGTGCTGACCGGGAGGCGCGACCGCCTCTCTACGATCAAGCAGCGCGCTGGTCTGGCGCCGTTTCCGACCCGCAGCGAGAGCCCCTACGACGCCTTTGGGGTCGGTCATTCGAGCACCTCGATCAGCGCCGCCCTCGGCATGGCGATCGCTGCCGCGCGCCAGGGCAGCGGGCGCCACGCGGTCGCGATCATCGGCGATGGCGCGATGAGCGCCGGCATGGCCTTCGAGGCGCTCAACCACGCCGGCAGCCTGCCGGTGGACCTGCTGGTCGTGCTCAACGACAACGATATGTCGATCTCCGAGAACGTCGGCGCCCTATCGAACTATCTAGCGCGCGTGATCTCCGGTCGCCTGTATGGGCAGTTGCGCGAAGGCGGCAAAAAAGCGCTCAGGCAGATGCCGGTCATGCGCGAGCTCGCGCGCCGCTCCGAAGAGCACGTCAAGGGCATGGTGCTCCCCGGCACGCTGTTCATGGAGATGGGATTCAACTACGTCGGCCCGATCGACGGTCACGACCTCAAGGCGCTGCTGCGCGCGCTGCGCAACTTGCGGGGAGCCCACGGCCCTCAGCTGCTGCACGTCGTGACCCGCAAGGGCAAGGGCTACGCACCGGCCGAGGCCGATCCGATCACCTGGCACGGCCCCGGTCCGTTTGATCCCGCCACCGGTACCATACGCAAGGAAAAGGCTGGAACGCCGAGCTATTCGGAGATCTTCGGACAATGGCTGTGCGATATGGCCGAACGCGACCCACGCATCATCGCCATCACACCCGCCATGCGCGAGGGCTCGGGGCTGATGCAGTTCTCGCGTCGCTTTCCCGAGCGCTACTTCGACGTCGCGATTGCCGAACAGCACGCGGTGACCTTTGCGGCCGGCCTGGCTACCGAGGGTCTGCGACCGGTCGTCGCCATCTACTCGACCTTCCTGCAGCGCGGATATGACCAGCTGATTCACGATGTTGCGCTGCAAAATCTACCGGTGCTGTTCGCGATCGACCGCGCGGGCTTCGTCGGCAGCGACGGCGCGACCCACCACGGCAATTACGACTTAAGCTTCCTGCGCTGCATCCCGAACATGGTCGTGATGGCCCCGGCGGACGAAAATGAATGCCGGCAGATGCTCTACACCGCGACCCAGCTGGATGGACCAGCGGCGGTCCGCTATCCGCGAGGCGCCGGCCCAGGGGTCGCAATCGCTAATGAATTGTCCGCCCTGGAACTCGGCCGTGCGGAACTTCGGCGCCGCGGCGGGAGCGGTCTCGCGCTGCTCTCTTTTGGTGCCATGCTGACCCCGGCGCTGTGGCTCGGTGAACGTTTTGACGCGACCGTGGTCAATATGCGATTCGTCAAGCCGCTGGACCTCGCGCTGCTGCGCGAGATCGCAAGCACCCATGCGGGGATCGTGACACTCGAGGACAATGTCGTCGCCGGTGGCGCCGGCAGCGCTTGTGGCGAGGCGCTCGATGCCGAGCGACTGACCACGCCGCGCCTGCACATCGGCATCCCGGACCGCATTACAGAGCATGGCAGCCGCGATGAGTGCCTGGCTGCCGCCGGGCTCGACACCGCCAGCATGGCGGCGGCGATCGAGCGCTGGCGCGCCCAGGTTCCGGCCTTGAAGCTGACCCGTACCGCCACCAAATTAGCCGCAGCAGCGGGGAAACCATGAGCACTGCCGTACAATCGCGAGGCGCCAATGTCATTTCCGTCGAGGACGTGCAGTCCCGGGCGGATACTCGCCGCATTCCGATCAATCGGGTCGGCATCAAGGACATTCGCCATCCGGTCAAGGTCAAGGACCGCTCGGCCGGCGAGCAGCACACGGTCGCGACCTTCAACATGTACGTGAACCTGCCGCACAACTTCAAGGGCACGCACATGTCGCGCTTTGTCGAGATCCTGCATCGCGAGCGCGAGATCTCGGTCGATTCGTTCCAGCAGATGCTGACCGAGATGACCACGCGGCTCGATGCCGACGCCGGTCATATCGAAATGTCCTTTCCCTATTTCGTCATGAAACGCGCCCCCGTGACCGGCGTCGAGAGTTTCATGGACTACAAGGCCTCGCTGATCGGCGAGATCGACCATGGCAAGGCCTGCATGCGCATCAAAGTCGTAGTGCCCGTCACGAGTCTGTGTCCGTGTTCGAGGAAGATCTCCGATCGCGGCGCCCACAACCAGCGCTCGCACATGAGCATCACGGTGCGGCTGCGCGAGCACATGTGGATCGAGGAACTCATCGATATCGCCGAGAGCGAGGCGTCGTGCGAGCTGTGGGGCATTCTTAAGCGGCCGGATGAAAAGTACGTGACCGAGCGCGCCTATGACAATCCGAAATTCGTTGAGGACATGGTGCGCGACGTCGCCATGCGCCTCAACAGCGAGGCACGCGTTACCTCGTACGTGGTGGAGAGCGAGAATTTCGAATCCATTCACAATCACTCGGCCTACGCGTTGATCGAGCGCGACAAGGACCAGGACCCCGACGCCGACGCCGCGGCGCTCAGCAACGTCGAGCCGCTTTGAGAGCACTTTTTTTAAGAGCACTTTTGAGGAGTTTTTCGTCATGGCCAACGCACTCACCAACATCAAAGCCGGCAACCCGGGTCTGAACGACAAGACGTTCAGCGGGCTGCCTCACCCCGCTCTCGAGAGCGAGCGCATGACGCTGCAGGGAACGGTCAATAAATCGTTCCTGCTGTTGCTCGTGTTGTTGGGCGCCGCGCTATGGCCCTGGTCGCAGTACCTCGCGACCGGCAACCCGGGTGTGGTCGCGCTACCGGTCACGATCGGTGCCATCGCCGGCCTGGTGCTGGCTTTGATCATCAGCTTCCGTCCCATGACGGCCCCCTACCTCGCGGTGCCCTACGCCGCGCTCGAAGGCCTGGTGCTCGGTGGCATTTCGGCGCTGCTGGAAAAGAAATATCCCGGCATCGCGATCCAGGCGACGGCCCTGACCTTCGCAGTGCTGGCCGCGCTGCTGCTGGCCTATTCGATGCGACTGATCCGGGCCACGCAGCGCTTCAAATCCATCGTGGTTGGCGCCACGGGCGCGGTCTTCCTGCTGTACCTGGTCTCCATGGTGCTGAGCCTGTTTCATGTCGCCACGCCGTTTCTGAGCGGCTCCAGCACGTTGAGCCTCGGGCTCTCGCTGGTCATCATCGGCATCGCATCGCTGAACCTGGTGCTCGACTTCGATCTGATCGAATCGGGCGTTGGCCAGGGTGCACCGCGCTTCATGGAGTGGTACGGTGCCTTCGGCTTGCTCGTTACGCTGGTTTGGCTCTATATGGAAATCCTGCGTTTCCTGAGTAACCTACGCCAGCGCTAGCAGCTCCCGCGCCTCATATTGCGCTGCAACATCCAGGTCAACGGCTGCTCATCGCAGCCGTTCTCTAAGGTAAGGCTGTACCGCAGCCCAAGGGGTCAATTTATGCGCATTCGCCCAATTCTCGCCCTGGCCGGACTGTCGCTTACTTCAGGGCTGCTAATCAGCGCCGCGGCAACCGCTGCCGTGGACATCGGCGTATCGATCAACATAGCGCCGCCCGAACTGCCGGTTTACGAGCAGCCGGCCGTGCCCGGCCCCGACTACCTGTGGTCGCCGGGCTATTGGGCCTGGGGCGATGGCGATTATTACTGGGTCCCGGGCACCTGGGTGCTGGCGCCGCAGCCCGGCTACCTCTGGACCCCTGGCTACTGGGGCTTCTTCGATGGCGCCTATCTCTGGCACGGCGGCTACTGGGGTCCCCACGTCGGCTTCTATGGCGGCGTCAATTATGGCTACGGCTATGGCGGCCGTGGCTATGAGGGTGGCGAATGGCGGGGCGGCGCGTTCTTCTACAACCGCAGCGTCAACAATATTCCGAACAACGTCCGGATCACCAACGTCTACAACCGTACCGTAGTCAACAACGTCACGGTCAACCGCGTGAGCTTCAACGGCGGCAACGGCGGCATCGCCGCGC
>ODAK010000298.1_pt1 | contig 56711 bp, 44 predicted proteins | sample 1539591 | NCBI WGS metagenome assembly ODAK01 (sample SAMEA3539303, study PRJEB22396) | soil metagenome | biome: tundra; feature: field; material: soil | place: USA | collected 2010-05 | depth 0.15 m | reverse complement strand
GCGGCGCAGCCGTCCGCGTCCTGGCCTAGCGGCGGCGCAGCCGTCCGCGTCCTGGGCCAGCGGCGGCGCAGCCGTCCGCGTCCTAGGCCTAGCGGCGGCGCAGCCGTCCGCGTCCTGGGCACTCACGACGGAGGCGGTCGCGCTTTGCGCGACGGCCTCCAGGCGAGGCCCGATAGGCGAAGGCAGGCGCGCGAGGCGCGCGAGATTTGATAGGATCGCGAGCGATCCAGTGTCCCCCACGCCGACCAAGAGCAGGATGGTGTGCGACGTGCTCGTGCGCGAGCGGTTGCTGCGGCCCGATATGCTCGAGTCGGTGCTCGGGCGCGTCCAGCGCTCCGGCGAGCGCGCCGAAGACGTGATCCTCGAGCTCGGGCTGGTGGGCGAGACCGAGCTCGTGAAGGCGCTGGCGACGCACTACAAGGTCTATTTCATCTCGACCGAGAAGCTCTCGAAGGCCGACGTGCCTCGCGCCGTGGTCGACATGATCCCCCAGCGGTTCGCCGAGCAGATCGGCATGTGCCCGGTCATGTTCGACAGCAAGGCCCTCGCGCTCAGCGTCGTCACGCCCGACCCCGACGACTTCGAAGCGCTGCGCGAGGCGCAGCTCGCGTCGGGGGCGCGTGAAGTGAAGGGGATCTACGCGCGCCCCGCCGCGGTGAAGGCGCTCATCGCGAAGGCGTACCTCGGGGACCTCCACGCCTTCGCTTTGCTCGATCGCCAGGCGGCGCAGGCCCAGATTCAGTCGACGATGGGCGTCTACGGCAACGACGTGGCGCTCGATCTGCGCTCCTCGCCGCCCCCGCCGCCGCCTCGCGTCGAGCGCACGGAGGCGAGGCGGGAGCCGTCGCCGCGCCCGGCCTCGCCTGCGCCCGCGCGGGCCCCGTCGGCCGCGCCCGCGGCGAACACCGATCGAGACGCCGGCCCCGGCGGAGCGCCCGAACGCGCGCGAAACCAGAAGGTCAACGACGCCTCGTTCGTCGAGCTCCTGCACGTGCTCGTCAGTCTTCTCGAGAGCACGCGCGCGGATCTGCGGGGCCACTCGGCCGAGGTTGCGCGGCTCGTGCGCCGCGTTGGCGACAAGCTCGGGGTCGATGGGGCGAGCATCGCGATGTTCGTCGTCGCGGCCTTCATTCACGACCTCGGAAAGATGGGGCAGTTCCACCTGACCCCCCTCAACTGCAGCGAGTACGACGGGCACAAGGCCGCGGCGCAGAAGGCGTGGGAGCTGCCCTCCCGACTGCTCGAGCCCGTACACCTCCCGACCGACGCCGTTCAGATCGCGTCCCGAATGTACGAGCGGTACGACGGCAAGGGCTTCCCCGATGGGCTGAGCGGCAAGGACATTCCGCTCGGCGCGCGCATCCTCGCGATCTGCGATACCTACGCGGACCTCACCAGCAATCCTCGCAACCCGTTCCGAAAGACGCTAGCGCCGCAGGAGGCGTGCGTCGCGATCGCGAAACACAAGAACACCATCTTCGACCCGAACCTGGTCGACGTGTTCAGGAACACAGTGCTCGGCGAGGAGCTGACGGCCAAACTGCTCGCGAACCGCTCCCAGGCGCTGCTCGTCGACGCCGACCCCGAAGAGACCACGGTGCTCGAGCTCCGGCTCATCGAGCAGGGATTCGTCGTGAAGACCGCGCGCAGCGCGGAGCAGGCGCTCAAGGTGCTCGGCGAAGGCGAGACCGACCTCGTCGTCGGGGAGATCGATCTGGGCCCGAGCGACGGCCTCGCGCTCATCGCGGAAGCGCGAAAGCAGCCCTGGGGCAAGGACCTGCCGTGGGTCATCTACACCCGTCGCCACGAACGAACGGTGGCGCAGAAGGCGTTCGATCTCGGCGTGCTCGACTACGTGACCAAGCCGGCGTCGGCCGAGCTCCTGGTAGCGAAGCTGAAGGCGCTCCTCGACCAGCGCGCCAGCGCGAGCCCGCGCAAGACGCGGGGGGTCAGCGGCTCGCTCCGCGAGATGGGTCTCCCCGACATGGTGCAGGTGCTCTTCCACGGCCGAAAGACCGGCAAGCTCGAGATCCGCGCGCCGCAAGGCTCGGGCGAGATCCACTTCGCCGAGGGCAACGTCGTCGACGCGCTCTGGGGAGCGACCCGGGCAGAGCCGGCGTTCTACGCCATGCTCAAGCTGACCGATGGCGACTTCGCCCTGGATCCGTCGTTCCGACCCGCAGGGCGCGTGATTCATCAGTCCGCGGAGGCGCTCTTGCTCGAAGGAATGCGCCGGATGGACGAGGGGCTGACGTAACGCCGGGCGCTGGCCTCGGAATCGGAGCCTTGCATCGCGATTGCGTCCAGGCCGGAATCCGCATTCGCGTCGGCCGGGCTCCTTGCGCCGCTTCAGGAGCGTGCTTGCCCGAGTCCTCGTGCTCGGATGAGCGTCGGGTCGCGTCAGGTCACCGCGTGAACGTTTGAAACGCGGCGAACGTTCGCTTCAGGCCTTCGCGCACATCGACGAGCGGCTCGTAGTCGAGGAGATCGCGGGCCACGTGAATGTCGGCCACGGAGTCGCGCACGTCGCCGGCGCGGCCGGGGCGGTAGTCAGGCTCGATGCGCGTGCCCGCGAGCGCGGCGACGTGCTTCAGGAGCTGGTTGAGCGACGTTCGCTCGCCGCACGCCACGTTGACGACCTCGCCCGCGAGCTTGCGCGCCGTGCCCGCCGCGAGGAGGTTGGCGCGAACCGCGTTGTCGATGTGGCAGAAGTCGCGTGTCTGTTCGCCGTCCCCGTAGACGATCGCTCGCTCCTTGCGGATCGCCGCCGTGATGAACTTCGGGATCACGGCGGCGTACTCGCTCTTCGGATCCTGACGCGGCCCGAAGATGTTGAAGTAGCGCAGGCACACGGTCTCGAGGCCGTAGAGGCGGGCGAAGATCTGCATCAAGTGCTCGCCCGTCAGCTTGCTCACCGCATAGGGAGAGAGCGGCTGCGGCGCCATGGCTTCGACCTTCGGCAAGGCGGGCGTATCGCCGTAGGCCGACGAGCTTGCGGCGAAGATCACGCGCCGAACGCCGCTCCGCCGGGCCAGGTCGAGAACGACCGTGGTGCCTTGCACGCCGGCGAGCATCGTCGCTTGCGGGTCCTCGATCGACTGCACGACGCTCGGGATCGCGGCTTCGTGGAACACCGTCTGGACGCCGACCATCGCCTTGGCGACCGTCTCCGGATGGACGATGGACCCTTCGAGCACTTCGACCCGCCCGGGCAAGCCCTCGAGGTTCTGGCGACGGCCGGTCGAGAAGTCGTCGAGGACGCGAACGCGTTCGCCGGTCGATAGGAGCGCCTCGGCGATCGAAGACCCGATGAAGCCGGCCCCTCCGGTGATCAAGTGTAGTCCCATGTTTTTCGTAGCCCTCCCCGAAGCTCGACCTTGCAAGCCCTATACATCACGCCCTGCGGCCGCGCCCGCCGGCCCCTCTTCGCGCGAGCGCGAGAGAGACTACTAGCCGCAGAGGCGCAGAGGGTGCAGAGGAGAGCGAGCGCCGAAGTCAGCCGAGGCGGCGATCGGCTACGCGCTGGTCGCCGCTGAAGGCTGCGGCGAGCGCTGCGGCCAGCTCGTCGCCGTCGGGGCCGGTGCTCCGGCGGTCGGCTCGACCGCGGCGCTCGCCCATCATCTCGCGGAGCTGCGAGGTCGAGCGCGCCTGCGCCGGGGACCGGCGATGCATGAGGGCGTGCGAGCCGCACAGGGTGGCGCGAGAGCCGCCGATCAGCACGACCTCGACGAGCGCGCGCGCGTCGCCTGCGCCGCACACGCAGCACGAGGAACCAAGCACCGTCATCATGACGCGCACCGTCGCTCACCTGGCCGAGAGCGGCCAAGTTCTCGACTCCGACGATTCGAAACACGGACCGGGGTCGAAGACGTCGTGCGGAACCGCGACCCCGCGAGACGTTGGCGAAGGGGGTGCGTCTCCCGGGCCTCGACGGCCTTCTCCTCTCGGTCGAGCTCCGGTCAGGTTCCGCCGTCGCCGGTCGACGCGCGGAGCTTCGCGAACGCCTTCGCGAGCAGCCGGTCCGCGTTACCAAAATAGATCTTCTCGAGCGCGTCGGCCGGGAGGTGAATCGCGCTGATGGTCCAGTCGCCCTGGATCGGCGTCATGTGCGCGAAGTCCGTGTCGGCGGTCTCGAAGAACCGCCAGTGCTTGGCGAAGAAATCGAGCGCGTCGGCCTCGGTGGGCGGCGGCCCGTTGCCACCGGACCCGAGCGTCAAGCGCTCGTAGCTCTGGAAGTCGGTCGCGAACAGGATGCGGTCCTGGTGCTTCGCGAAGAAGGCGCGCACGCCATCCGTCTCGTGGGTGGCGTCGCGGCGGCCGATCTCGGGCACGCGCGCCGCGATGTCGACCATCATGTTCGGGTGGCGATCGAGCTGGGCGTCGACCCAGCCCAGGTCTTCTGCGTTGTTCCCGAAGTGCACGCACACGAACGTGGTCTCCGGGTGCCGCGAGACCACGCGCTCGAGCGCCGCCAGCAGCTCTTCGCGCGGAGGGTACACCTTGGGGTCGCCGAACCACCACCGGGGATGGTCCTTCAGCTCCTTCCAGCGCTCGTTCGTGGCGTCGTTCGGCGACCAGAAGGCCTTGGGGTCGGCGACGTGGATCGAGACCGGCATCCCGAGCCGCCCGAGCGCGGCCCACATCGGGTCGAGCTTCGGATCGTCGATCTTCAGGAGTCGGTCGTTCTTGTCGCGAAGGAACAGGCCCAGGCGCTTGAACTCCTTGAAGCCCGCGGCGCCGAGCCTCGCGCCTTCTTCGACCTGCGCGACCGCCTTGGCGGCGAAGTCGGGAGAGTCCCACTCCGCGTAATCGAGGTTCATGTACTCGAGGAAGCGGCCGGGGAATCGCGCGTCCGTGAACGCCTTGCCGGCTTCGAACGCCGACACGCCGCCGCGTGCGTGCGTCACCGTGCCGCCGCTCAGGTTGACGGCCGTGCCGATGCCCGCGCCGTCCATCACGCGCACGGCCAGGGCCATCGGCCCGGGCTGCGCGTCGACGTGCGTGTGGAGATCGATGAGGCGATGCGCCGCGCGCCACCCGTTGGCCTGCGCTTGCACCGAAGCGATCGCGTCCGATGGGCTCGGCGCGTCGCTCGAGGGGCGGGAGGTCGGGGACGCGCCCCGCGCACCGGGCGCGGCGGGCGCCGACGCCGCCGGAGACTGCGCGCCGCACGCGGTCGCGAGGGCGAGCCCGAGCAGCGCGAACCGAGCGCTCCAGGAGGATCGAGACATCGAGGGGACCGCCACGGGAAGGCCCCCGAGCCTAACGCATCCCGTGGTCGGCCGACCGTCGCGCGATGTCCGCCCGACCCCGACTCTCTCCCGGGCTCTCGGGCCCGGTTCTGCGCGACTACCGCTGCGGGCTGGTGTTGGCGTTCGGCGTGTTGGCCTGGCCGGCCGCGACCGGAACCTTTGCGACGGCCGCCGGAGCGAGCGCCGGCGTGTCCGTGCCCGGCGGCGCATACGGCACGCGCCCGCGGTGGAAGTCGAGGTCTTCGGCCGAGCTCTCGGCGGGGAAGTGCATTCCCATGTACGAAACGAAGTCTTCGGCGAGGTCTTCGTCGCGCTGGCGGTCGTACCCGACCGCGTCCCAGACGCCGAGCCGCGCGCTCAGCACGTGCGAGATCTCGTGCGTCAGCGTTCGAACGAACCGCGGATTGGGCGCGAGCGTGCCGTCGGGGTCCTTGATGAGCGGGTCGTTCCGGAGAAAGAGGTGATTGAGCGAGTCGACGTAGAGGCCCCAGTAGCAGCACCCCGGCGCGACGGCCTCGAAGCGAGACGGCAGATCGTTGAGCGCGCGGAGCGCCTTGCCGTCGAGCAGCACGTTGCCCGGCAGGAGCGAGACGGCCGGCAGCGACGTCGGCCGGTCGCGCAGGTGCGGAAGTTTCTTCGATCGCAAGAAGCTCGCGAACTGGCCGTACGCGTCGCGGCAGGTGTCGTCGAGGAGCGCGTAGGCCTGCTCGCTCGGCGCGCTCTCCGCTCGCAGCGCAGAAGTAGAGCGCCACTCGACGACCTTCATGGCGCAGTGAGGGAGCCAGACCGGCTGCTCGAGCTGTTCACTCGGCTGAGGTAGGGCGTCGAAGCGGCTCAAGGGAGGGCCGCCCGACGAAGGCGTGGCGACGAACGCCGTCAACGCGAGCGGGACAATGGCGAGAAAGCGCGGGACGCGCGATGTGATGAGGGCTCGGAAGGGGAAACGGCTCATTCGGCGGGCGCTTTGCCGGGGGATTCTGCCCCATCGGCATCGCGTGATCACAGCGTACAGTGCGGATTCGTGAGGCACAGTGACAAAACACCCGGTTGAGCTTAGTTGAGTCGGAGCGAGTGCGATTCCTCGGCTCCGATGTGCGCGTCGCTCGGCGGGTCGACGGTCAGCCCGATGGGCGCGAATCCCGCTGCGAGCACGAGTTCACGCAGGTAGGTGCGAGGGAGTTCGTCGTGGGCCTGGGTCACCTCTTTGAAGACCACGGCGCTCCCCGCGACGTTCGAGTCGGAGAACGCGCGCGCGAGGCCCGCCTTCGTGAGCGCTTCGCGGCTGCGCTCCGCTCAGCGCGCGCGAGCGGTCGGCCGTGCCCCCGCAACACGTGTAGAGATCACCGACCTCGCGTTGCAGTTCAGCCCGGAAGGGCGCCTCGTCAACATGACGACGTGGCGCGATCATCTGACGCCGGGACGGCGTCGAAGACTTGGGCGTTGGCTTCGGCGTTGGCAGGAGGCTGGGGCTGGCTATGCTGGCGGGCGCCTTGCCTTCGCGAACACAGCCCAAGCTTGCTTTTGTGATGGTCGGTCTGCCGGCGCGGGGGAAGACGTTCATCGCGCGCAAGATCGTTCGTTATCTGTCGTGGCTCGGGTACCGGACGCAGATGTTCAACGTCGGGTCGTACCGGCGCGCGCGCCTCGGCAGCCACCAGCTTCATTCGTTCTTCGATCCGGGGAACGTCGCCGGCCAGCAGGCACGACGCGACGTGGCCATGGCCGCGCTCGAAGACATGCTCGCCTTCCTCGACGAGGGGGGAGACATCGCGATTTACGACGCGACCAACAGCACGCGGGAGAGGCGGGCGCTCGTGGCTGCGCGCTGCGCCGAGGTCGGTCTCGAGGTCGTGTTCGTCGAGTCGACCTGCAACGATCCGAAGATCGTCGAGACCAACATCCGCGCCACGAAGGCCCGTTCGCCCGACTACGAGGGCGTACCCGAAGACGAGGCGGTGCGCGACTTTCGCCTGCGCATCGCGCACTACGAGAAGGCGTACCAGGAGGTCGGCGAAGAAGAGGGGCCCTTCGTCCGGATCATCGACGTCGGTCGCAAGATGGTCCTCCACCGCATCCAGGGGTATCTGCTCGCGCGGGTCGTTCACTTCTTGCTCAACCTCCACGTCCAGCCCCGGAGCGTCTGGATGACGAGGCACGGCGAGAGCGCGTTCAACGTGCTCGGTCGCATCGGGGGCGACGCGCCGCTCAGCGGCACCGGTCGGGCCTACGCCTCGCAGCTCGCGAACGTCGTGCGCGACCGCGTCGGCTCGACCGTCGTCGTCTGGACGAGCACGTTGCGTCGCACGATCGAGACCGCGGAGCACCTCGAGCTCCCATTTCGAGTGTGGCGCGCGCTCGACGAGATCGACGCCGGCGTGTGCGACGGGATGACGTACGCCGAGATCGCGCGGGTGATGCCTCACGAGTACGAGGCGCGCCAGAACGACAAGTTTCGGTACCGGTATCCGCGCGGCGAGTCCTATCAAGACGTCATTCAGCGCCTGGAGCCGGTAATCTTCGAGCTCGAACGCGAGCAGGCGCCGGTGCTCGTCATCGGGCACCAGGCCGTTCTTCGCGCGCTCTACGCTTACATGATGGACCGGCCCCCCCTCGAGTGTCCGTTCGTGTCCGTGCCGCTGCACACGGTGCTCGAGCTCGAGCCCACGGCCTACGGGTGCGACGAGCGGCGCATCGAGCTGCCGCCGTTGCCGGTGAGTCAAGAAGAAATCCGCGAAACGATGGATTGAGGGCGATCACCCATGAACGAACGAACGAACCAGCGAATCAATCGACGGTGGGTCCTCGCCGAGCGCCCCAAGGGAATGATCGAAGCGCGGCACTTTCGCCTCGAGGAAGTACCCATCCCCGAGCTCGAGGCCGACGGCGAGATCCTCGTTCGCAATCTGTACCTCTCCATGGACCCGACGCAGCGCGGATGGCTCGCCTACGACACGTACCTTCCCGCCGTGGCCATCGGCGAAGTCGTCCGCAGCGGGGCGGTCGGCCTCGTCGAGGCGTCGCGCAATCCGGAGTTCGCCGTGGGCGATCTCGTCCAAGGGCTCTTCGGCTGGCAAGACTACGCGCGCATCCTCGCGACCGGCCCGGGCAAACCCACGAAGCTCGTTCCGGGCGTCCCGATTCCGCTGGCCATGAGCGCCCTCGGCATGACCGGGATCACGGCGTATTTCGGGCTGCTCGACGTCGGCCGGCCCAAGGCAGGGGAGACGGTCGTGGTCTCGGGCGCAGCCGGCGCCACGGGCTCGATCGTGGGGCAGATCGCGCGCATCAAGGGGTGCCGCACCGTGGGCATCGCCGGCGGTAAAGCCAAGTGCGACTGGCTCGTTGGCGAGGCCAAGTTCGATGCGGCGATCGACTACAAATCCGAAAAAGTAGGCGTGCGGCTGCGCGAGCTCTGCCCCGACGGGATCGACGTGTACTTCGACAACGTCGGCGGCGAGCTGCTCGACCTGGCCCTCGCGCGCCTCGCCATGCGGGGCCGCGTCGTGCTCTGCGGGGCCATCGCGGCCTACAACGACACCGATCTGCGCCCCGGCCCCAAGAACTACTCGAACCTCATCATCAAGCGCGGGCGCATGGAGGGGTTTCTGGTGTTCGACTACATGAAGCGCGCGCCCGAGGCCGTGATGGAGCTCTGGGGCTGGATCCAGAGCGGAGAGATCCACCATCGGGTCGACGTGAAAGAGGGGCTCGAGAACGCCCCGGACACGTTGCGGCGCCTGTTCCTGGGCGAGAACACCGGCAAACAGCTGCTCAAGATCGCCGAGTAGCTCCGATCGATCGGATAGGAGAGGGCGCATGGCCCGCGGGCGCAGGATCGAGCGAGCTCGCGAGATCGACGCTCATGACGGGCGCGACCTGGTACGGGGGTTGTCCGTTTCCAGAATGGCGTCAGGAAGGGATCAGTGGCCGGTGGCGAAGCAGAGCACGAGGGTGCATCCGCACTTGCCCATCGTGCAGCACTGCATGCCCAGGGCGCACGCGGGGCACGTCTTCGGGTCGCACGCTCCGCCGGACGAACTCCCCGAGCTCGACGAGCTCGAACTCGACCCCGAGCTCGATCCAGAGCTCGAGGTGTTTCCGTCATCGCCCGCGTCGTCGGCGGCGGGTCCGTCGTCGGTCACACCGCTGCTGCTCGCGTCGTCGCCCACGCCGCTGCTGCTGCTCGGGTCGCCGCTGCTGCTGCCGGATCCACTGCCGCTTCCCGAGGAGCCACCGCTGCTCCCCGAGCTATTCGAACTGGTCGAGCTGTTCGAGCTGCCAGGTCCGACGTCGACGGGACCGTCTCCGGGCCCGCTGGTGGCGCACGAAAAGAAGGCCGCAGCCGCAAGCAAGATCAAACCGCCCGCCATCAAGCGGCCATGAGAACGCATGGCTCCAGTGTACCTGGCCGCCCCCTCGCCACAAGCCTTCGCCCGAGCGCAGGGGAACGGAGACGAGCGCGAGACAACGCACCGATGGAATCAGCGCGAGGCCTGACGCGCGCAGGCAGACGCATGAGCGGTGACGCGCGCGTCAGCGCGGATCGGTCCTCTCGCGCATCAACTCCTGGACCTTTTCGACGAGCATCTCCGGCAAGCAGGGCTTCGCGAGGAATGCGTCGCAGCCGGCGTCGTGCGCGGCGCGCGAGTGTCCGGAGAGCGCGTGGCCGGTCAGCGCGATGATCGGTATGTGGCGCGTGCGCGCGTCGGCCTTGAGCCGACGCGTGGCTTCCCACCCGTCCATGATCGGCAGAGAGAGATCCATGACGATCACGTCGGGCAGTCGCCGGCCGGCCACTTCGACGGCCTCGGCGCCGTCGGCCGCTTCGACGACGTCGTAGCCCGAGTACGCCAAGTAAACCGCGTACATCGAGCGGTTGTCTTCGAAGTCGTCGACCACCAGCACCAGCGGCATCGCGCGTTTCGGCGCCTCGTTCGACGGGCTCTTGGCGGCGGCCGGAGCGTCGGTTCGCGGGGTCCTCGAGGTCATAGGAAACATTTCGTCAGCTCCCCCTGCTGTAACGCGCATGTACCGGCTCCCGCGAGGTCGCTGCGGGAACCGTGCCGCGCGGATCGCTCCTAGCCGGTTTTCACGGTGGGGAGGGAGCCCTTTCCTCGTGGGCTCCCCCTCGGCGCTGATTTTTCCTGCTCGAAGTGCACGTCCCGGCTGCTTCCGATCGGTCCGGCGCCGGCTCCCGGCCACGAAGGGTCACGGTCGCGTTGCCGCGCCACGCCACGGCTCCGGGCCGACCGTAGCGTTTTGTCGCAAATGGCCGCGCGGTCCGGTCCGTGCTTGGTGCGCCCGGGATGGGGCTCACCGCAGAAGCATCGAGCGAAGGAACGCTGACGCTGCCGATCGCGGGTGACAGCGAGCGCCTGGTGCGGGCGCGTGGGGCGATGTTCCTAGTGACCACCCACCAGGGCGACGTCACACCCGCCGGCGCTCGCGAGCTCGGCCTCTTTTACAAGGACACGCGCTTTCTCTCCCACTACGAGCTCGAGGTCGTCAGCTGCCGGACGGTCAGCCTCGGCGCCGAGACGTCGCACCCGGCGTACAACCAGGTCGACTTGATGCTCAGCGATCCCGAGCGCGAGGAGCTGCTCGAAGATCCGTCGAACTTCCTCCACATCCGGCGGCGCCAGGTGCTCGACGGGGGACTCGTCGAAGAGATCGTGTTCACGAACTTCCTCCTCCGTCCGTGCGAGATCCGGGTCGTCGTGCACTTCGGCGTCGACTTCGCCGACGTCTTCGAAGTTCGCGGCGCGAAGCGGGCGAAGCGCGGCACGGCCCGCCGGGCGCGCATCGAAGGCGCGGCCGTGGTGCTCGGGTACTCGGGGCTCGACGGGCGCACGTACGAGACCGTGGTGTCGTTCGGCGTGGCGCCCGCCGAGCTCGTGGCCGACCGGGCGGTGTTCGAGCTGAACTTGCCGCCCAATCAGAACTACACCCTGGAGGTGCGGGTGGCGCCCGTGGTCGACGGCGCGACGCGAAGCAAGCCGGGGCGCCCCTTCGCCCAGAGCGCGGAGATCCGCACGAACGAGGCCAAGGCGTTCCGCGCGAGCTCGACGAGCTTCACGTGCGACAGCGGCGTCCTGCAGGGCATGCTCGATCAATCGTGCGACGACCTGCACGCCTTGCGCGTCGAGTTCGACCATCACGCGATCCTGGGGGCCGGCATTCCCTGGTTCTGCGCGCCGTTCGGGCGCGACTCGCTCATCGCGGCGTACGAAGCGCTCACGTTCAATCCCGACTTCGCGGCCGAGGCGCTGCGCACGCTCGCGGCCTACCAGGGCAAGAAGGTCGACCTGGTCACCGAAGAAGAGCCGGGAAAGATCTTCCACGAGCTCCGCTTCGGCGAGATGGCCCGGGCCCGCGAGATCCCGCACTCGCCGTACTACGGGAGCATCGACGCGACGCCGCTCTTCGTCGTCGTGGCCGACGCCCTCGATCGAACCACCGGCGACACGGCGTTCTTGCACGAGCTGCGGCCGGCCCTCGAGGCGGCGCTCGGATGGATCGACGCCCGCAGCGAGTTCGCGACGCGGCTGGTTCGCTACGAGAGGCGCACCAAGGACGGGCTCCTCAACCAGGGGTGGAAAGACTCGGGCGCCGGCGTCTCGTTCCCCGACGGACGGCGGGCCGAAGCGCCGATCGCGCTCGTCGAGGTCCAGGGATACTGCGCCGACGCCTACCGGCGCGGCGCGAGCCTCTTCCGGCGCCTCGGCGACGCCGAGCGCGCGCGCGTCTACGACGAGCGCGCCGCCCTCATGCGCGAGCTCCTGAACCGCGCGTTCTGGATGCCCGAGGCGAACCGGTACGCCTACGCCGTCGACGGGCGCGAACGCGTCTTGCCGACGATTGTCTCGAACGCCGGCCATCTGTTGTGGTCCGGCGTGGTGCCGCCCGACCGGGCGACCGCCACGGCGGGCACCCTGCTGGCGTCGTCGAGCTTCAGCGGCTTCGGCATTCGCACGCTCGCCGCGGACCAGCCCGTCTACAACCCCCTCAGCTACCACAACGGCACCGTATGGCCGCACGACAACGCGCTCATCGTGAAGGGGCTCGCCGCCTACGGCCTGCACCACGAGGTGCTCAAGGCGTTCGACGGGCTCTACGCGGCGATGTCGTATTGCAAAGACCGGCGCCTGCCGGAGCTCTTTTGCGGCATCGGCAAGCGGAGCGGCGCGCTCGTGCGGTACCCCGTGGCCTGCAGTCCGCAGGCGTGGGCGAGCGCGGCGCCGTTTCTCCTCGTTCAGTCCATTCTGGGTCTCGAGGCCGACGCGCCCCGCGGGCGCCTCGTGGTCAAGAACCCGCGGCTGCCGGCCAGCGTGCGCAAGCTGGAGCTGAAAGGTATGCGCATCGGAAGCGCCCTGGTCGATATCGGCTTCCGGCGCGTGGGAAAGCGCTGCCACGTAGACAAGCTCGACGTGACCGGTGGCCCCCTCAAGACCGAAATCGAAATCGACTGAGAGTACCGCCGCTCTGCGCTCCGCCGATCCCCTCTGCGCCGTCCGCGCCCTCTGCCGGTCTCTCTCTCTCTCTCGAGCGAGCGCAAACGCGCGACGCACCCAAGGTGGGATGCGCACTCAGGCTGTCCTCACAGAATCGAGCGCGATGACTTTCCTGTAACCGCGCCATGGTAAAGTCCCACTGGATCCCGGCGGTACGCTCTCGTGGCTCTCGTGGGCTTTCGTGACGACCCTGAGCGGTGCCTCGTTTCTCCATGTTTCTCGTCTTCGCATCCGGAGGGCTTCATGTTCAACGCGCGTCACCTCTTCTCGCTGTCGGCCCTCGTGAGCCTCGTCACCGCGGTCGGCTTCGCGGCTGGCTGCGGGTCGAACGGCAGCAACCCCAACGGGGGTCTCGTCAGCGGGAACACGATCGGCGACATGTTCGGCAACCCGACCGACAACGGGAGCGACGCGGCGGTGAATTTGCCGCGGTGCATCGTGGCCACCAACCAGTGTGTCGCGACCTGCTCGGGCAGCACGTCGACCAGCGTGAGCGGCACGGTCTACGATCCAGCGGGCAGGAATCCGCTCTACGGCATCACGGTTTACGTCCCGAGCGTCCCCCCCGGCGACCTGCCCAAGGGAGCGGGCTGTTACACGTGCTCGAGCCTCTACCAGTCCGGGATGCCGATCGCGTTCGCGGTCACCGACGCCGCCGGAAAGTTCACGCTCGACGGCGTCCCTGACGGGTCGAACATCCCTCTCGTGGTGCAGGTTGGCAAGTGGCGCAAGCAGTACGTGCTGCCGACCGTGAACAAGTGCGCCGACAACCCGGCCGCCGCCGCGGCGGCGAAGATCGCGGCGCCTGCCGTCTTGCGCCTCCCCAAGAACCAAAGCGAAGGCGACATTCCGAACATCGCCATCTCCACCGGCGGCGCCGACTCGCTCGAGTGCTTGCTGAGCCGCATCGGGGTCGACAGGGCCGAATACGGCCCGGGCCCTGCCGGCACGGGCCGCATTCACATCTTCAAGGGAACCAACGGGTCCGATACGACCCCGGCCTCGCCGGTCGCCTCGCAAGGGCTCTGGGCAAGCCAGCCCGACTTGATGCCCTTCGACATCACGTTGCTCACGTGCGAGGGCGAGGAGACCCGTGGCATGAACCAGCAGGCCCTCTACGACTACGCCCAGGCGGGAGGGCGCGTCTTCGCGTCGCACTTCCATTACTCCTGGTTCAACACTGGCCCCTTCGCGGCGCAGAACCTCGCGATGTGGACGCGAACTGCCGAGACCTACCCCGTCGATCCCGACGCGAACATCGAGACCACGCTCCCGGGCGGGCAGATGTTCCCGCGGGGCATCGCGATGAAGCAGTGGCTGGCGAACGTGGGCGCGCTGACGAACGGCGAGCTGCACATCGTCCAGGCCCGCCACAACGCGGTCGTCACAGCGGCGAATACGCCGTCGACGCCGTGGATCGTGACCGACTCGGCGGCGAAGCCGCCCAACCAGACCGAGTACTTCTCGTTCGACACCCCCTTCGGCACGGCCGCGGGCGAGCAGTGCGGCCGCGTCGTCTACAGCGACCTGCACGTGGGCGCGGCGTCTGGAGACTATGGCGGATATACCCAGCAGACCATCCCGCCGAACGCGATCGTCCCGACCCAGTGTGCGAACAACGCGCTCTCGCCCCAGGAGAAGGCGCTCGAGTTCATGCTGTTCGACCTCTCCGGCTGCATCACCCCGCCCGATCAGGGCGCGGGCGGCGTGCCGATGGTCACCAAGTAGCCGGCGCCATACCCGCTCGGGGCGGGGGTGGGGCCGCGCGACACCACCGAGGGGGCGCGACACCACGCTCTACCGCCTCGCGCTCACGCCGCCTTCGTCGCCTCGCCACCGGCAAGCTCGAGGAGCTGCCGGGCGAGGGCCACGCGATCCTCTGTCGCGTGCACGCCGACCACGATCTGCCCCATTCGGAGTCCGTCGCGGACGGCCCGGGCCTCCCGCGCGTCCATGCCGAGCTCGCCCAGAGCCGCCGTGAGGCTGTGAGCACGCGCGAGCGCGTCGAGGAGGGGGCCGGCCACGCGCAGCGGGGCACCCGCGCTCACTCGGTTCACGCCGCTCGCCTCGCTCACGTCGCTTACGCCGGACACGTCCGGCGACACGTCCGGCGCCTCTACCGCCTTGAGGCCCGCCACGATCGCAGGAAGCACGCCGCCGGTGTATCGCGCCGCGCCGCCGCGGCCGATTCCAGACGACCGACCGGCCGCCGCGCCAAACTCGCGCTCGTGCGCCTCTTCGGCCATCGCGACCGTGAGCTCGTCGCGAGCAAACCCCGCTTGCGCGAGCTGTTCGACCGCGGCGTGCGCGGAGTGGCGATCGGCGAAGAGGGCAGTGGCGTGCGTCGGCATGGCGTCATTCCCGTCGGGTTCGTCACGTCGAGAATAGCAACGCGCGCGCCTGACGCGGCGTGTTATTTCATTCCAGCTTCAGCGGACTTCAGGGGTGCGCCGGGTGGGATTCGCGCTTCGGGGGCACGTCGCGGCACCGCTCGAGCTTTCGATAGAGCGTGCGCCGGTCGAAGCCGAGCACTTGCGCCGCGAGCGTCTTGTTGCCGCCAACGGCTTCGAGCACGCGGAGGATGTAACGCCGCTCGACCTCTTCCATGGGCAATAGCTCCGCGGGGTCGTTGCTCTCCACGGTCACGCGCGAGCTCTTGAACTCGCGCACGCGCTCGGGCAAATCGTCGAGGCCCACGTGATCGAACTGAGCGAGCGCGACGCCGCGCTCGATGCAGTTCTGGAGCTCGCGCACGTTGCCCGGCCACGTGTACGAGAGCAGCTTATCGGCGGCGTTGCTCTTGATGCCCACGACGCGCTGCGAGTAGCGCTGCAAGAAGTGCTGCGCGAGGAGCAAGATATCGCTGCCGCGCGCCCGGAGCGGAGGCACGCGAACGCGGACCACGTTGATGCGGTAAAAGAGGTCCTCCCGGAAGCGCTTCTCTTCGACCTCGGTCTCGAGGTCGCGGTTCGTGGCCGCGACGATGCGCGCGTCGAACGCCTGCTCCTGGTCGCCGCCAACCGGGCGCACCGTGCGCTCCTGCAGCGCGCGGAGCAGCTTGGCCTGCATCCCGGCCGGCATCTCGCCGATCTCGTCGAGGAAGAGCGTGCCCTTGCTGGCCTTGATGAAGAGTCCGGGTCGCGCCGTGCGCGCGTCGGTGAACGCGCCCTTCACGTGCCCGAACAGCTCGCTCTCGAGGAGGTTCTCGGGCATGGCCGCGCAGTTGATGGCCACGAAGGGCCCGTCTTTTCGCGTGCTGCGCAGGTGGATCGCCTTGGCGACGAGCTCTTTGCCGGTGCCGCTCTCGCCCGTGACCAGCACCGTGGTCTCCGTCTCGGCGACGCGCGAGATGAGATCGTACATCTTCTTCATCGCCGCGCTGGTGCCGAGGATGTCGTCGAACTTCTGGCTGTCGCTCACCGCCCGCCGCAGGCGCTTCACCTCTTCGCGGAGGGCGCGATGCTTGAGGGCGCGCTCGATCGTCAGCGCGATGTCGTCCATCTCGAAGGGCTTGGTGACGAAGTCGTAGGCGCCCGCCCGGATGGCGCTGACCGCGGTCTCCATGCTGCCGTACGCCGTCATGACGACGACTGGCAGGTCTTCGCGGCTCTGGACGATCTTCTGGCAGAGATCGACGCCGCTCATGCCGTGCATGTTGACGTCGGTCACCACGAGATCGAAATCGCCCTCGGACAGGCGGAGCAGGGCATTCTCGGGCACGGTGGTGGTCGTGACCTCGAACCCTCGACGCCTCAGTTCGGCGTCGAGGATGTCACACATACTCCGGTCGTCGTCGATGATGAGGATTCGGCGTTCCATAAACTCAAGCGCTGAGCACTGCAGGGCACGTGCCGTCTAGGCCGCTCTCGCCACACTCGAGGCTCGAGCGCCCACTCGCGGCAAAAATGCGATCCCGTGGATCGCGGCGTCGGGCAAACCCGCCACATAGCGTGGCGAACTGCGACTGCTGAGAGCGGTGGTTCCGTGGCATGGCACGCGCGTCGCAAGCAGGCGCAAGTCGCGTCAGCGGGTGTCATTTGCACCCCACGGCACTCCCGCCGGGCGCTCGAACCAAGGACCCATGAACGCCGCCGCGCCTACGCCTCCTCCCTCGCCGCCGTCTTCGCCCTCCTCGGCGTCGCCGTCGTCCCCGCCCACGCCCTCGCTTTCGTTCGCGGAGCTCGCCGAGGGGCCCAGGGCGCGCGTCGGCGATCTGATCGCGGCGGTCGTTCGGTTCGCTCGCGCGCGGCCCTATTCGGCCATCGTTGCCGCGATGGCGGTCGGGTTCGCGGTGGGCGGAGCGCTCTCGTTCCGCGGCGGGCGCATGCTCCTCGCAGCGGGGGCGCGCCAGGCGGGGCAGGATCTTCTGAAGCAGCTCCTCTAGACCTTCCCGCGCTTAGACCTTCCCGCGCTTACGCGAGCTTTTCTTCGAACCATCATTCAAGCAAGTACGCTCAAGCAAGTACGCTCAAGCAAGTACGCAAGGAGACCACGCCATGAACATGAAGAAGTTGATGCGGAGCTACGACGCCGACGATGTCTTGCACCTCCTGGGGCTCGCGCAGCGCCGATCCTTCCCCGGAACGGTCCTCGCCGCGTTCGGCCTGCTCGCTGCGGGCGCGATCATCGGCGCCGGCATCGGGCTCGCGTTCGCTCCCTCGTCGGGCCAGCGCCTTCGCCAGGACGTGACCGGCAAGCTCGACCAGCTCCGCGACAAGGTGAAGAGCAACGTCGAGAAGAGCAACGTCGATCAGCAGAAGAACGGCGATTCGCGCACGATCTCGGCGGACGCTTAGGTCCTTGGTCGAGAGAGAGATTGGCCGCAGAGGCGCAGAGAGCGCAGAGGACAGAGGGCTTTGAGTACGTGGGCGCCCGGCTTGACGAACGATCCACGCCGCGCGATTCCGGGCTTTTCGACCCCATCACTGCTCTGCGCTCTTTGCGCCTCTGCGGCCAATCTCTCTCTCCGGACTGGCTAGCTCGGGTCGGCGGGCTTCTCGCTGCTGCTGGTCGGTTCGTCAGGGATGTCGCTCGTCTTGAGCGCGCGCTCGCGAGGAGCCGCGGCGGGTTCACGGGCTCGCTCGAGCTTCCGGTACAGGGTGCGCCGATCGAAGCCGAGAACCTGCGCGGCGAGGGTCTTGTTGCCGCCGACGGCCTCGAGCACCTTCAAGATGTAGCGCCGCTCGACCTCTTCCATCGGGAGGAGCTCGGCCGGATCGTTCGACTCGATGTTGATGCGCACGGTCTTGTAGTCGCGGATCTTCTCGGGCAGGTCGTCGACGCCGATCTGATCGAACTGCGCCAGAGCGACCGCGCGCTCGATGCAGTTCTGGAGCTCGCGCACGTTACCCGGCCAGGGATACTGGAGAAGCCTGTCGGCAGCGGCGCTCGTCATGCCGAGCACGGGCCTGCGGCTCTGCGCGGCGTAGCGATCGAGGAAGTGCTGCGCCAGGAGCAAGATGTCGCTGCCGCGCGCGCGCAGCGGCGGCACGTGCGCTCGCACGACGTTGATCCGGTAGAAGAGGTCTTCGCGGAAGCGCTTCTCCTCGACCTCGGTCTCGAGGTCGCGGTTCGTTGCCGCGAGCAGCCGCGTGTCGAACGGCTGCTCCTGATCGCCGCCGACGGGGCGAACGGTGCGCTCTTGCAGCGCGCGTAACAATTTGGCTTGCATGCCGGCCGGCATCTCGCCGATCTCGTCGAGGAACAGCGTGCCCTTGCTGGCGCGGATGAAGAGGCCGGGGCGCGAGGTGCGCGCGTCGGTGAAGGCGCCCTTCACGTGGCCGAACAGCTCGCTCTCGAGCAGGTTCTCCGGCATCGCGGCGCAGTTGATTGCGACGAAGGGCCCGTCTCGCCGGCCGCTCTTGGCGTGCAGGGCCTTGGCGACCAGCTCTTTGCCGGTGCCGCTCTCGCCCGTGATGAGCACGGTGGTCTCGGTGTCTGCCACGCGCGTCACCAGCGCGATCATCTTGAGCATCGCGGGGCTGTTGCCCAGGATGTCTTCGAAGCGGTGGCTGTTGTCGACCGCCTTCCGGAGGCGCTTGACCTCTTCGCGCAGCGCGCGATGGCGGAGCGCGCGCTCGATCGTCAGCGCCAGCTCGTCCATGTCGAACGGCTTGGTGACGAAGTCGTAGGCTCCGGCGCGAATCGCCGCGATGGCCGTCTCCATGTTGGCGAAGGCCGTGATGACGATGACGGGCATGTCTTCGCGGCGCCCGACGAGCTGCTTGCAGAGCTCGACGCCGCTCATGCCGGTCATGTTCACGTCGGTGATAGCGAGCCCGAAATCTTCGCGATCGAAGAGCTCGAGCGCCTGCTGCGGATCGGTGACCGACTTGACCTCGAAGTCGCGCCGACGGAGCTCGGCTTCGAGCACGTCGAGCAGGCTGCGGTCGTCGTCGATGAGGAGGATGCGGCGGTCCATGCGACTGTTCACGAGGCGATCACGACGATCGCAATGGGGCCCGCGGTTTGAGCTTCCGGCGGTGGGTGGCCACTCTATGGCTCCCGGCGCCAAACCGCCACCCCTGAGCCCCGCGGCGGCCGCGCGCTCGCGCGCCTCGACCACGGCGCCAACGGGCCGCCGCGACGACCGGCTTGACCCGACTCGAGGATGGCATGCACCATCCAGCCTGGCGCCGGAGCGTCGTTGGCCCGAGCCATCTTTCCTCTGCGCCTCGGCGGTTCGGGAGAGACCACGTAAAGAGGAAGCGTTCGAATCGGATGACCAAAGCGAGCCCGTTCGTCATCGCCCTTCGCGGCGCGCTCGCTGGTCTCGCCTCCGCGGCTTCGACCGAACCGCTGGACCCCGCTGAAGCGCTCGTCGCGATGAAGCTCGTCCGCGACCTCGAGCAGGGGCTCGCACGCCTGGAACAGAAGGGTCCGCCCGAGGCTGACCTCATCTCGATCGCCTGCCACGATCTCAAAGACCCGCTCGCGTCGATCGTGATGGGCGCCGGGTTCCTCCGCAAGACGGTCGCGCCCGAAGATGCGGCGGCCAAGCGTGTGGTCGAAGCCATCGTTCGGTCGACGGATCGTATGGGCCAGGTCATCGGCGATTTTCACGACCTCGCGAAGCTCGAGACCGGGCGGATCGCCCTCGACCTCCGGCCGTGGGACGTCGTCGCCGTCCTCCAAGGTGCGGTCTCCGGGTTCGAAGCGAAAGCCAGGGAGCGAAACGTCCAGTTCCAGGTCCACGTTCCGGCCGGGCCGCTGCTCGCCGTCTGCGACCGGGCGCGGCTCGTTCAGGTCGTGACCAAGCTCGTCGCCAACGCCGTCAAGTTCACGAACGCCGAGGGGCGCGTCGCGCTGCGTATCGAGGGCGTCGAGCCAGCGAAGGGCGGCGGGGCGAGGATCACCGTCTCCGACACCGGCCGGGGCATTCCCGCCGACCGCCTGCCGTCGGTCTTCGACTACGCCGCCAACGCCCGCCGGACGCCCCGCGACGGTCCCGGCCTCGGGCTCCCGATCGCGCAAGCGCTCGTGCTGCTCCAGGGCAGCAACATCGAGGTGACGAGCACGGTCGATCAGGGCAGCGCGTTCTCGTTCACGCTGCCTGCGCCGTCGGCGCCGCGTGACGAACGGCCCGAAACCGCCTAGAAGCGCGGGCACCATGAACGTGCGCATCGAATCCGACAGCATGGGCCAGATCGAAGTCGGCGCCGACAAATACTGGGGCGCGCAGACGCAACGGAGCCTCCAGAACTTCAAGATCGGCGGCCAGCGCTTCGGGCGTCCCGTCATCCGCGCCTTCGGGATCGTGAAGAAGGCGGCGGCGCTCGCGAACAAGGACCTCGGCAAGCTCGACGCGACCAAGTGCGAGCTCATCGTGCGCGCCGCCGACGAGGTCATCGCCGGCGCGCTCGACGCGCACTTCCCGCTCGTCGTGTGGCAGACCGGCAGCGGCACGCAGTCGAACATGAACGCGAACGAGGTCATCTCGAACCGCGCGATCGAGCTCGTCGGCGGCGCGATGGGCTCGAAGAAGCCGATCCACCCGAACGACGACGTGAACCGCTCGCAGTCGTCGAACGACGTGTTCCCCACCGTGATGCACGTCGCGGTGGCGCTCGAACTCCGCGAGCGCCTCCTGCCGGCCATCGCGGCTCTGCGGAAGGGCATCGAAGCGAAGAGCGAGGCGTTCGAGGACATCGTCAAGGTGGGCCGGACGCACCTCATGGACGCGACACCCCTGACGCTCGGTCAGGAGTTCAGCGGCTGGGCAGCGCAGCTGGCGTTCTGCGAAGCCGGGGTCGAGCGGTCGCTCGACGGCCTCTACGACCTCGCGCTCGGCGGCACCGCGGTGGGCACGGGGCTCAACACGCACCCCCGGTGGGCCGAGGGCGTGGCCAAGAAGATCGCCGAGCTCTCCGGCGTGCCCTTTCGCACGGCGCCCAACAAGTTCGCGGCGCTCGCGGGCCACGAAGCGCTCGTCGCCGCGAGCGGCGCCATGCGAACCCTGGCCGTCGCCTGCTTCAAGATCGCCAGCGACGTGCGCCTCCTCGGCAGCGGCCCCCGCTGCGGCATCGGCGAGCTGCACCTGCCCGAGAACGAGCCCGGGAGCAGCATCATGCCGGGCAAGGTGAACCCGACGCAGGCCGAGGCCATGACGATGGTCTGCGTGCACGTCATGGGGAGCGACGCCGCGGTCGGCTTCGCCGGCGCGAGCGGGCACCTCGAGCTCAATGTCTTCAAGCCCGTCATCGTGCACAACGTCCTCGAGAGCAGCGCGCTCCTCGCAGACGCGTGCCACAGCTTCCTCGATAACTGCGTCGTCGGCATCGAGCCGAACCGCGACGTCATCGCGCGCCACCTCGAGAACACGCTGATGCTCGTCACGGCCCTGAACGAGGTCATCGGATACGACAACGCGGCCAAGGTCGCGAAGCACGCGCACCACGAGAACATCACGCTCCGGCAGGCCGCGAACGACCTCGGACTGGTGAAGCCCGAAGACTTCGAGAAATACGTTCGCCCCGAGAAGATGATCGGACCGGGCTGAGCCCGGTGAAGACCGAGCCGCCGACGCACGCGCCGCACGGTCGCGTCGTGCCGCTCGGGGCGCTCGGCATCGTCTTCGGCGACATCGGCACGAGCCCGCTCTACACGCTGCACGAGTGCGTGCACTTCGCGGGCGAGGCCACGGTGCGCCCGGTCGACGTCCTCGGGGTGCTGTCGCTCATCTTCTGGTCGCTCACGATGGTCGTCACGGTCAAGTACCTGACCTTCATCATGCGGGCGGACAACCGTGGCGAAGGAGGCATCTTCGCGCTGCTCGCGCTCATCCCGACCCGCCTCCGGACCGCCCGCTCGGGCGCCATCGGGTGGGCCGCCGTTCTCGTCGTCGTCGGCGCGTCGCTCCTCTACGGCGACGGCATGATCACGCCCGCCATCTCGGTGCTGAGCGCGATGGAAGGGCTCGAGGTCGCGACCCCCGCGTTCAAGCCGTTCGTCTTGCCGCTCACGTGCGCGGTGCTCGTCGGGCTCTTCGCGATCCAGAGCCGCGGCACCGGGCAGGTGGGGGCCGTGTTCGGGCCCGTGATGGCGCTCTGGTTCGCCACGATCGCCGGGCTCGGCGCGTTCCACATCGCCCACCACCCGGCCGTCCTCGCGGCCCTGAACCCGACGTACGCCGTGCGCTTCTTCGAGGCGCACGGCTTCCATGGCTCGCTCGTCCTCGGGGCGGTCGTCCTCGCCGTCACCGGCGGCGAGGCGCTCTACGCGGACATGGGTCACTTCGGGGCGCGCCCCATTCGCCTCGCGTGGCTCGCCGTCGTCTGGCCGGCCCTGGTCACGAACTACTTCGGCCAGGGCGCGCTCGTGCTCGAGGATCCCGCCGCGCAGCGGAGCCCGTTCTTCGCGATGGTCCCGGCCGGCCCGTGGACGTACGCGCTCGTCGCCCTGGCCGCCGCGGCGACCGTGATCGCATCGCAGGCGCTCATCTCGGGCGCGTTCTCGCTGACCCACCAGGCGGTGCAGCTCGGGTACCTGCCGCGGGTGAAGGTGACGCACACCTCACGGTCGGCCGAGGGTCAGATCTTCATCCCCGAGGTGAACTTCGTGCTCGCCGTCGCCTGCATCGCGCTCGTGCTCACGTTCCAGCACTCGGCGAGGCTCGCGTCGGCCTACGGAATCGCCGTCACCGGCACCATGGCCATCACGTCGATCATCTTCTTCGAGGTGACGCGGACGACGTGGCGCTGGCCGATGTGGAAGGCGCTGCCGCTCCTCGTCCTGTTCCTGTCGTTCGATCTCCCGTTCTTCGTCGCGAACCTGTTCAAGTTCGTCGACGGCGGATACGTGCCGGTCGTCGTCGCCGCCGGGCTCTGCGTCGTGATGATCACCTGGAACCGGGGTCGCCGGATCTACGTCGAGCGCGTCGAGTCGATCGCCCCGACGATGGACGTCTTGCTCGAAAAGCTGTCGTCGAAGAACGTCGCGCGGACGCCCGGCGCCTGCGTGTTCCTCACCGGACGGGTCGGGGGTCTCCCGCTCTCGCTCGTGAACTACGTGGCGCGCCTCCACGCCCTCCCCTTGAACGTCATCTTGCTGACGATCGACATCGGCCACGTGCCCTACGCCGACGACGACGCGATGCGACTCGAAGCCCTGGGGGGCGGAATCTGCCGGCTCACGATCGACCGCGGCTTCCTCGACGTGCCGAACCTGGGCCCGCTCATCGACCGAGCCGTGGCACGCTTCGAGCTCCCGATCGACTGCGCCGAGGTCACCTACTGCGTGGGCCGCGAAACGTTCCTCGCGACCTCGGCCGGGAGCATGGGCGTTCTAAGCGAGAGCCTGTTCGCCTTCCTCGCGCGAAACGCGCGCTCGGCGGCCACCGTGTTCTGCTTGAACCCGGCGCAGGTGATCGAGATTGGCTCGCAGATCGATCTGTAGAGCGGGAGAAACCGCAAAGAGGTGATCCGCGTCCGGCCGGCCGGCGGTGCGTGCTGTCCGGCCTCCGGGCGCGACCGTGGGCGACGCTTTAGCTTGACCCCCAGTCGCCCGGCAGTTGACAGGCCACCCAACGCTTGGGGTTTCGCACTCCCTCGGCGGTCATTGCCTCGACCGCTTGGAGCATCAGCGCGCGACCCTCGTCGCCGGCCAGGAGCTCGCCCAATCGGTAACGCGCCGGCCGCGCATACACGATGGTGTCGGCGGCCTCCGCACGATCGATCCCCTCGCGCAGAGCCGCGATCGCGGCAACGCGATTGCCCGCGGCGTTTTCAGCCATCGCGCGCAGGAGCAGCGCCAGCGCGGCGGTCCACGCATCGTATTCGCGCGCGAGGCGCCGGGACAGGCGTCTCGCCTCGGCGATTCGTGCCCGCCGCTGCTCGGGACGCGACCCGATCGAAGCGATCGCAGCGCGGCCGCGCATGTAGAACGTCTCCGCTCGAATGAACCCGGCGTGGAGCAGGAAGCTCGCATTCAGCTTCGCCTGGCGCTGCCTGATGTGTTCATAGGCGCGGGCGCCGTCGCCGACGTAGAGCTCGATCTCGGCCCCCCAGACCATGGCTTGCCAGTGCTGGATAGAGAAGCCCTTGTGCGACCACTGCGACAACGCGTCGCGCATCTCGTCCCGCGCGCGGTCCGGCTCGTCGGCGACGAGCGACAACCAGATCCCGCCGCCCGTGCGGGCGTTGACCGACGTGAAGAGATCGCGGCGGTCTGCGGCGTCGATGAGAAGGCGCCTCATCTTCCGATTGCACTCTCGGAAGGCTCCCAGGAAGTAATGCACGTAGGTGTCGAAGAGGCGCACCATCGAAAAACCGACGAAGCCGGGCATGGTCAGCGACATGGTGCGCTCCAGCAACGTTTGCGCCTCTTTCCAGCGACCGCGGTTCCAGAGGCCAATGCCGCGCGAACCCACGAAGAACACGAGTCCCTCGGGCCGCGCGTCCTGGTCGACGAGGCTCTTTGCGATGTTCACCAGCGCGAGCTCGCTCCGGGTTTCGCGCTTGCCCGTCGCGGCGATGTGTGCCGCCTGCAGGCTGGTCGCGCGCAGTACCTGAAGGCGGTCGCCCTTCCGGATCGCCTCGATGAGGTGTCGCGTTTGCATGCACGCTCCGAGGATCACGTCCACGAGCGAGAATCCCATCGCCAGAGTGAGAAGCGCGTCGAGCCGCACGCGATCTTCGCGCCGGACGGCGTCCGGCTCGCGATCCTTGAACTGGAAGCCGATGGCGGCGAGCCACAGCTGGTACACGAGTAACCAGAACACGGCGGCGAGCGGGGAGCGCGGTGCGGGCATGCCGATCGCGCCGAGTACGGTGCGAAGCATCTCCGCCCCTTCGTCCATGCGACCGGCCAGCAGGAGTTGATCGGCCGCGGCCCGCTGAAACTCGATGCGCTGGTCGGTGGTGGCCCCCGCTGCCGCGGCGAGGTAAGCGCGCGCGGCTTCTTCGTAGCGACCCGCGAACTGGAGCACTTCGGCCAGCCGCGCCTGCTGGCGGCGCACGTCGAGCGAAGACGCCGGGGCCGGGGTCTGCTCGAGGCAGATGCGAAAGAGGCGCGCGGCCTGATCGAAGGCGAGCTTCGCGGCCGCCTGCTGACCGGCCGCGTCCGCGAAGCGCGCGGCGCGCTCGCCGTCTCCCGCGGCCAACCAGTGCATCGCCAGGGCCTCTGGATCCGCGTCGGGCATGGCCTCGAGCGCTTGCGCGAGGTCGGCGTGATGCTGGCGGATGACCGAAGAGCCGAGGTGGAAGACGATGGTCTCGCGGATCCGATCGTGAACGGGTTCGACGATCTCGTGGCCGTCGCGCATCCCGGAGCGGACGAAACGGCACCTGACGAGAAAAGCCACCGTGTCGTCAATCGAGTCGACGTTCGCAGCCGCGCCGAGCGTCGAGACGGGAAGGGGCCTGCCTCCCACGGCGACCATCTCGACGACCTTGCGTGCGGCCTCCGGAAGCTCGGCGAGGCGTCGGGCGACTACGTCTTCCAGCGTCACCCTGGCACCGGCGGTCAGGAGCTCACGGGTCGAGCTTCGCGCGAGCTCCTCGACGAGGAACGGGCTCCCCTCCGATTCGAGCGCCACCGCTTCGGCCATTTCCTGCGCAGACGCGTCGTTGGAGCCGAGGAGCGCGAGAGCGAGGCGCTTCGCTTGCGGGAGCTCAAGCGGCCCGACCTGGACGTCGAGCGATTCGGCCGCGCCCGGCCAGCGTCTCTCGAGCTCGCCCAGGAACGGTGCCGTCCGTGCGTCCCCTTCTCGGTGCGCCAGAAGGAGCAAGATCGCCGGAGCTTGCGGTGGACGCACGAGCTCCAGAAGCATGGCTACGCTGTCCTTGTCGCCCCACTGAGCGTCGTCGATGAAGAGAACCAGGGGCTGCCGCGCCACCAGGCCCGCCGTTAGCTCGCGCAGCGCTTCGAATCCCTGCTGCCGGGCGCGTTGTGGATCCTCCATGGGGTCGTGCGGTTGGGGGAGCTCGCCCACCGACGGAACGCGCCGCAAGACGGGGAACAAGCGGGCGAGGGCCGCCATGTGCATCGGGAGCTCCAGTCGGCTCGCGCCATCGGACAGAATCATCAGATGGCGACTCAGCGCGTCGATGACGGCATCGACGGCCTTGTACGGCACCGACTCGCGCTGGTAGGCGCGTCCACGGAGCACGAGCGCCTCACCGCGTTGCGCCAGCCCGTCGAGGAACGTTCGCACGAGGGCGGACTTGCCCATACCGGCGCGCCCGTTGACGTGGACCGTCATGGAGCGCCCGGCACGGGTGGCCTCGAAAGCATCGCGCAAGGCGAGCAGTTGAGCCTCACGACCGACGAGCAGCGCCTCGCCCCCCCCGATTCGCTCGTCACCGAGCGCCGGAGCGGCGAGGGAAACGCGCGGCGAGTCGCGAGGTGCGCTCAGCCGACGCAAGATCTCCGGCCCGTCCGGGCGCCGGGTCGGTTCTCTGTCGAGAAGCCCGAGGCAGAGCGCTTCGAGGTCGAGCGGGATGCCCGCCGCGAGGTCGGACGGGGGGACCGGGTCGGACGTCGCCTTCGATCGGAGCACCTCGCCCCGCGTGCCTTCGAAGGGCGCGTGTCCCACCAGCGCCTCGTAGAGCATGACGCCGACGCTGTACCAGTCGGACGCGGGCGTCGGCTCCTGAGCGGACGCCACCTCGGGCGCCATATAGCACGGTGTCCCCACGAGGTCTTCACGCTCGCGAAGGTTCGCGTCCAGCACGCGCGGAAGCTCGGTGGCGATTCCGAAGTCGAGGATCACGACGCGACCCTCGAGGGTCACGAGCACGTTGGACGGCTTGATGTCGCGGTGAAGTTTGCCTGCCGTGTGCAGCGCGTGCAGGCCCATCACGAGCTGGCGCAGACCCGAGCGCAGCCGGTGGAACGAGACCTGCGCGCGACCCTCGGACGCCTCGGTCGCATCGGGCGGACCCGGTAGTGGCGTCGAACGCCGCTGCCTGTCGGTCTCGACGGGCGACGAGCGGATCGTTTCGGACGGCCCATCTCGCGGGGTCAAGACTCGCTGTTCGTTCACGTAGCCAAGGAAGTCGGTGCCGCGCACCAGCTCCATCGTAAAGAAGATTCGCTCCCCTTCCGCGGCGAGCTCGTGGAGGCGAACAAGGTTTGGATGGCACATGTCGACGAGGGTCCGAAACTCCTGCTTGAACATGAACAGCGAGTTCGGGCTGAAATAGAGAAGCCTCTTGATGGCGACGTGCTGCCGCGTCTCTCGGTCGCACGCCTCGTACACGGAGCCCATGGCGCCGCGTCCGATGCAGCGAAGGACCTCGTAACGAGCCGTCCCGGTCCAGTCGAGGGGCCGCGATGCGGGCTCTCCGGGCGCGCCGAACTCAGATCCTCGCGACATTCCCCTCTCTTCACGACCGTCGCGGCGAGCAGCGCCGTGCAGGCGCCGGACCGGTCCCCTACAGGCTACGGCACCGCGGACCCGCCGCCCACGGCGGCTGCGAGGTCGATCGAACCGAACGCGTCGCGGCCGCGAACTCCTTCTGAGCTCGCTGCGGGGCGCAACCTCCGCAGAGCGTCACCCCACGACTCGGCGTCCCGCTTCGGCTTTCGAGCTAGCTCGGACCTCCTACATGGACAGCCCCCCGCGAGCGCTCGGCGCCCGCGCTCGAGTCTACAGGGTAAACCTCGCTCGGCCACGACGAGCCAGGAGACGCGACGCCTTGGCGTGCTCGTCAGCCAAGGTTCGCCCGGAGGGCCTCAGCCCTTCGCGAACACGTGCTGCGCGGCGGCGACGCCGACGCCGAGCTCGACGCGACGCCCCGATCGGGCGAGCGCGCGCTCGATGGCCGCGATCGTCGCGACGGTCTCGGTGCCGTCGGTCGAACCCATGTGACCCACGCGGAAGTACTTGGTCTTCGCGTCGGGGTGCAGGCCGCCGGCGAGGACGACGCCCTCTTCGCGCGCCCGCCCGACGAACGCGGGATCGACCCCGTCGGGGTACCAGATCGCGCTCATCGTGTGCGCGGCGATGGCGTCGCTCTTCGGGAGCATCGCGAGGCCGAGCGCCCTCCACGCCGCACGGAACGCGAGCGCGACGCGCTCATGGCGGGCGACCCGCGCGTCGATGCCTTCGGCGCAGATGCGCCCGAGGCTCACGTCGAGCGCGGCCACGAGGTTGACCGCGGGCGTCGCGAAGTAGAGCGGTGCGCCCTTCTCGTAGCCTTCCATGATGGGAAGCCACTCGCCGAAGTCGAGGTAGAGCGACGCGACCCTGGTCTTGCGGGTCTTCGCGACCTGCATCGCGGCCTTGCTGGCGACGACGAGCGCGAGCCCCGGAGGCACGCCGATGGCCTTCTGGCTCGCCGTGAGCGCGACGTCGACGCCCCAGGCGTCCTGCTTCAGCGCCTCGCCGCCGGTGGCGCATACGCCATCGACGATGACGAGCGCGCCGTGCTTCTTTCCGATCTTGGCGATGGCCTCGACGGGCGTGAGGATCGACGTCGACGTATCGACGTGCGTGACCGCGAGGGCCTTGCACGGGCCGCTCGACACCGCCTTCTCAATGGCCTCGAGGCTAGGGACTTCACCGAGCGCCGCGCGAACGTGCTCGGGCATCGCGCCGAGGCGCTCGAGGATCCGCCCCATGCGGTCGCCGAAGAACCCGGTGTTCACCACGACGACCCGATCACCCGCCTCGACGACGTTCGCCGCCGCGAGCTCCATCGCCAGCGTGCCCGTGCCCGCGATGACGAACGGCTGCCCGCCGGGGGCCTGGAACACCTCGCGCATCCGGACGAGCGCGCGCCCGAAGACCTTCGCGAAATCGATGTCCATGTGGCTCGGCGACGGAGTGGCCAGCGCCGCGAGGACCTCCGGCTCGAACTCGATGGGGCCGGGGATCATGAGAAGGGGGCGCTTCGGCATGCGCCCGAGGGTAGTCAAGGAGGGCCGGGCTTGCCCGCAATTTGCGTCACTTCGCCGGTGGACGGCCCGGCGCCTCCACGTCTAACTACTTCGGGATCGGCGCTCCGCACTGGCCCGCAACCCCGCCCCCGCCGCAGCTGGCCGGCGGAGCGCACGTTCCGCACGATGGGATGAGATTGCCGCAGCCGTCGCCCGCGGGACCGCACGTGATGTTCAGGCTCCGGCAGGTCTCCGGGACGCAGCCCTTCGTTCCGCCGCACTGACCCGACACGCCGCCGCCACCGCACGTGGCCGGTGGGGTGCAGACGCCGCAACCGCCTTGGACGAGATTGCCGCAGCCGTCGCCCGCGGGACCGCACGCGACGTTCTGCGCCATGCACGTCAGCGGGATGCAGGTGTTCATGCCGCCGCACTGGCCCGGCACGCCGCCACCGCCACAGGTCTGGGGCGTCGGGCAGGTGCCGCAGCTCGCGATCACGTTCCCACAGCCGTCTCCGGCCGGACCGCAATCGATGTTCTGCTCGCTGCAGGTGAGCGGCTGGCACGTGTTGCCGGGGGGGGCACCGCACACGCCCGGCGTTCCGCCGCCTCCGCAGGTCTGACCGGTCGGGCAGGGGCTGCAGTCCGGCGTGAGGCCGCCGCAGCCGTCGCTCTGCGGGCCGCAGATGCCCGGATACGCCGCGCACGTCATCTTCGTGCAGGTATCGCCGGGAGGCGCTCCGCACACGCCGGGTGTTCCGCCGCCGCCACAAGATTGGCCCGCGGGACAGTTGGCGCAGTTGGGCGTCGTGCCGCCGCAGCCGTCGGTCTGGGGGCCGCACGTGCCGGTCGGATAGGACGCGCACGTCAGCGCCGTGCAGGGACCGCCATCGGGAGTGCCGCACTGGTTCGCCACGCCACCGCCGCCGCACACCTGCCCGGTCGGGCAACTTCCGCAGTTCGTCGTGAGGCCGCCGCAGCCGTCACCTTGCTGTCCGCAGGTGCCCGGAAAGTTTGCGCAGGTCTTCGGAACGCATGTGGACGTGGGCGGCGCCGGCACGCACGACGCGAGATCCCAGATCATGTACTCGAGGATCTTCTCTTGCGGGGTCATGGGAACCGTGCCGCACTCGGCCCCACGATCGTTTGCCGCGGTGAAGTTGTAAGCGCTCGTGGTCGTCGCGTTCGTGACGTGGAAGTCGCTGAAGATCGCGTGCCCGCACTGGCTCGCCTGGTTCACCGGCGTGTCGAACGTGAAGTGAAGGAGCATCTTGCTGGCGTCGACCGGATCGGTGCCGTCGATCCATTCGACCGACTGACCTGCCACGGAGTCGACGTCGTGGCGCACGGTCGAGAGCGTGACGTCGGCCGGGTTGGGCGGCGGCGGCGCCGCCGTGAAGTTCGCCAGGGCCTGGATCTTGTTGAGCCACAGGACGAATGTCCCGGGCGTGGTCGCCGGCGTGGTTGGCGGCACGCTCTGGCTCACGACCCCGGTCGTCGAGTCGATGCCCGTATTGTGATCGACGTCCCAGTTCGCCGTCGCTACGAACGCGCCGTTGTTCGGGGGCGCCCACGGCTGCGTCAGCCAGGCGTAGCTGAAATGGGTCGCGAAGAAGTGCCCGCCCGCGCTCCCGTACGAGACGAGATCCGCGAGCTCGGTGGCCGACTTCCGGCTCGAATTGTTGCCGACCGGATCGACGCCCCAGCACGGCAGGATGATCTGGTCGTACTGATTGAAGGTGCCGCCCGTGTCCATCAACGCCGCTTCGTTCGGCGTGTTGTTCCCGGCGTTCGCCCCGTTGCCCTTGTAGAGGTGAATGCGGCCCGTGCCGCTGCTCTTGGTGAACTCCGCAGGGTCGACGCCCATCTTGAGGAGCACGCACTCCATCGCGTCGACATTGCCCGTCGAAAGGGCCGTCAGCGGGATGTCGCCCTCGCTCTGCTTGTTCGGCATCGCCAGGGTGCCGGCGGGGATCGGGTTCCCGTTGCTCGTGGCGTTCAGGGCCACGACGGTGTTGGCGGTGCACGAGCTGTTGATGTTGACCGTGAACTGACGCCGCCACCGCCCGAGCTGGATGACGACCGGGATGTTCGCGCCGACCGGCACGTTCGTCAGCGTGAAGGTGCCGTCGTACGCCGTGTACGTCGTGACGAGCGGGCTGCCGCTGACGTCGGCACCGCACGTCGTGCACTGCTGGGCCGCCGTCTCGTTGGCGCGGGAGACGAACGCGCTCACCGTCCCGTTGGGGATGTACACGAGCACGTTGGGGACAGGGTCGCCGAGCGCCACGCCCGACGGCAGGTACGTGGACGGCGTGCCCGCGACGACCGTGCCCGTCAGCGTCGTGCTTCCGGAATCGCACGCGACCTGCTTTGTACATAGGCCCGTGCACGGAAGGCTGCTGCCGCAGACGTTGGGCTTGGTGCCCGCGCCGCACGCCTGCGGCGCCACGCACGCCGGCCCGCACGGGCCGAGGGTGCCGCCGCACCCGTCGCCCGCCATACCGCAGTTGTATCCGAGGCTCGCGCAGGTGGCCGGGCGGCAGTTCACCGGACCGCCGTCGGGCGAGATCGTGTCGTTGCCGCCGCACTTGCCGGGCCCGCCGCCGCCGCAGAACTGCGGGCTCGTACAGCTTCCGCAGTTGACCGTCAGCCCTCCGCAGCCGTCGCTCTGCTGACCGCAGGCGTTCGCGCCGTAGCTCGCGCACGTCCTGGCTGTGCAGAGGATGCCGCCGTCGGCGGCCACGCCATTGTTGCCGCCGCACTTGCTGGCGCCACCGCCGCCGCAGAACTGCGGGCTCGTGCACGTGCCGCAGAGGGGCGTCGTGCCGCCGCAGCCGTCGCCGGCCACGCCGCACGTCGCGCCGAGACCCGAGCAGGTCTTCGGAACGCAGGTGACGAGCGGCCCGCCGTCGGCGCCGAACCCCGTGCTGCCGCCACACTTGTTCGGACCGCCGCCGCCGCAGAACTGCGGGCTCGCGCACGAACCGGTCCCGCACGGACCCACGGTGCCACCGCACCCGTCGCCCGCCAGGCCGCAGTCGTAGCCCAGGCTCGCGCACGTTGACGGCAGGCACTTCGGGCCGCCGTCGACGGTCTTGTTGATGTCGCCGCCGCAGGTGCCCGGGCTGCCACCGCCGCAGAACTGCGGTGTCGTGCAGGTGCCGCAGTTGGCTGTCAGCCCGCCGCACCCGTCGCTCTGCTGCCCGCACGCGTCCGTGCCGTAGTCCGCGCACCCTTTCGGGGCGCAAGCGACGCCGCCGTCGGCGCTCACCAGCGGATTCCCGCATTTGCTGAACCCGCCGATACCGCACAGGTCGCTGCCGGAACACGCTCCGCAATCGATGGTGCCGCCGCATCCGTCGGCGTTGGTCCCGCAGTTGTATCCGAGCGACGCACACGTCGCCGGTGCGCAGCTGCCGCCCATGGTCCCGTTGGCGTCTTGCGAGAACGTCCCCGGATTGAAGCCGTCGAACGTGGACGCATCGAGTCCGCCGGAGACGTCGCCCCCGGAGCCGCCGCACGACGCGACGAGGACGAAGATGACCCCGACGACAGCGACCATAGAGAACATGCGGCCCACGTCACGCCTGTGCATCGAGCGATCCTCCCACTTCAGTTCTTCTCAAGAAAGCACGCGCTCCAATGCCAAACGGACCAGAGCGGTCACCCCAGGGCCTTGTGCTACGCCTTGTGCTAGGCATTGTGCTCGGGTGTGCGGCTCTGAGCAACGGGCGCCTTCGCGGATCCATCGCTCGTTGCAAGAACGCGGCGAGATCCACTCACGTTGACGCTTAGATTAGACCCAACTTGGTAGGCGTTCTCGAACGAGGGGATGGGAACGGCGTGGTGTGGGCGATCCCTTGACTCATCGGCGTTTCATAAGGCGCCCGCGGCGACCTGAGCGCGCGAAGCCGTCTCGACGATCGCGTCGATGACGAGCGGCCATACGGCGGCGGGCAAGTCGTGCCCCATGCCCGGGACGACGACTAGCTTCGCGCCGGGAATGGCGCGCGCCGTCGCTTCGCCGCCGGAGCGATCGATGAGCGAGTCGTCCGCTCCGTGGATGACGGTGACGGGGACCTTCACCTTCGCGAGGGCGGCCGTGCGATCGGCCTGCGAAGCGATGGCCGCGGCCTGGTGCGCCACGCCGTCGGGCGAGAACGACCGGTCGAAGGCGACCGCGATGCGCGCGCGGCCCTGACCCTCGTCGTAAGTGAACCCGGGCGACCGTAGCTGGTGCCACACGAGGACGCCGTGCTCGATGTTCTCTTCGCGCGCGGTCGGAGCGCGCGTCATGACGGCGGCCAGGGTCGCGGGCTGCGCGTGGCCGACGCTCGGGTCGCCCGTCGTCGACATGATCGAGACCAGGCTCTTGACGAGGGGCGGGTGACGGATGGCGAGCGTCTGCGCGATCATCCCGCCCATCGAGACGCCGACGACCTGGGCGCTCTCGAAGCCGAGCCACTCGATGAGGCCGGCCGTGTCGTCGGCCATGTCGTCGATGCCGTAGGTGACCGACGAGCGATCGCCGCCGAGAATGGCGGGGATGTCCGGCCGCGGCCCGGCGACCTTGGTCGAGAGCCCGACGTCGCGGTTGTCGAACCGCACCACGAAGAACCCGCGGGCCGCGAGGCGCGTGCAGAAGGCCGCGTCCCAGGCGACGAGCTGCTGCGAAAAGCCCATCACGAGGACGACGGGCGGAGCGCCCTCGTTTCCGAATGTTTCGTACTCCAACTCCACACCGTTGGTCGAGGCTCGCATCGACGGTAAGGGAAGCACGGAATCTCGCGCGAAGCCCGCTCCCAGCCGCGACGGGTCTCGTTCGTCCGCGCGCTCTTGCTCCCGCGCGCGGCGGAGACTAATTCTCTCTTCCCGCCATGCCCGATTCCTTTTCCGCCAAGACGCCTCTCTCGGTCGGCTCCGCCTCGTACTCGTACTTCAAGCTCGGGGCGCTCTACGCGAAGTTCCCGCAAGCCGAGCGGTTGCCGTTCTCGCTGAAGATCCTCCTCGAGAATCTGCTGCGTACGGAAGACGGGGTCGCCGTTCGCGCCGTAGACATCGAGGCCCTGGCCACCGTCGACGTGACGGCGCAGCCCACGCGCGAGATCGCGTTCACGCCGGCGCGGGTGCTGCTGCAAGACTTCACCGGCGTCCCCGCCGTGGTCGATCTCGCCGCCATGCGCGACGCGATGAAGAAGCTCGGCGGCGACCCGAAGAAGATCAACCCGCTGCAGCCCGTCGAGCTCGTCATCGACCACTCGGTGCAGGTCGACGCGTTCGGTTCGGAGAACGCGCTCACGATCAACGCCCAGCTCGAGAACCAGCGGAACAAGGAGCGGTACCAGTTCCTCAAATGGGGGCAGACCGCGTTCCGTAACTTCAAGGTGGTCCCGCCCGACCAGGGCATCGTGCACCAGGTGAACCTCGAGTACCTGGCGCGCGTCGTCATGAAGAGCCAGGACGGCGCGACGCTCTACCCGGACACGCTCGTCGGAACCGACTCGCACACGACGATGATCAACGGGCTCGGCGTCCTCGGCTGGGGCGTCGGCGGCATCGAGGCCGAAGCGGCCATGCTCGGGCAGCCGGTGTCGATGTTGATCCCGCAGGTCATCGGCGTGAAGCTCACGGGCAAGCTGCCCGAGGGCACCACGGCGACGGACCTCGTGCTCACGGTGACGGAGATGCTCCGCAAGCGCGGGGTCGTGGGCAAGTTCGTCGAGTTCTTCGGCGACGGCCTGGCGGAGCTGCCGCTCGCCGACCGGGCGACGATCGCGAACATGGCGCCCGAGTACGGCGCGACGTGCGGCATCTTCCCGGTGGACGCCGAGACGCTCCGGTACTTGCGCTTCTCGGGCCGCGACGAGGCGCAGGTGAAGCTCGTCGAGGCGTATTGCAAGGCGCAGGGGCTCTTTCACGCCTCGGGCGCGCCCGAGGCGACGTACACCGACGTGCTCTCGCTCGATCTCCAGTCGATCGTGCCGAGCCTCGCGGGGCCGACGCGCCCGCAAGATCGCGTCAAGCTCACCGAGTCGAAGACGAACTTCCACTCGTCGCTCGAGAAGATCCTCGCCAAGTCGCCCAAGCCGACCGGAAAAGACGCGAAGGCCACGGCGACCGTCGACGGCACCGATCACGTGCTCACCCACGGGTCGGTCGTCATCGCGGCGATCACGAGCTGCACCAACACGTCGAACCCGAGCGTCATGGTCGCGGCGGGGCTGCTCGCCAAGAAGGCGGCCGAGAAGGGGCTCACCCGGAAACCGTGGGTCAAGACCAGCCTGGCGCCCGGCTCGAAGGTGGTCACCGAGTACCTGGCGAAGGCCGGGCTCACGACGTACCTCGAGAAGCTCGGCTTCCAGACGGTCGGCTACGGATGCACGACGTGCATCGGCAACAGCGGGCCGCTCCCCGAGCCGGTCTCGAAGGCCATCGACGAGGGCGGTCTCGTCGCCGCCGCCGTGCTCAGCGGGAACCGCAACTTCGAGGGCCGCGTGCACGCCGAGGTGCGCGCGAACTACCTCGCCTCGCCGCCGCTCGTCGTGGCCTACGCCCTCGCGGGAACGATGGACTTCGACCCCTACAAGGACCCGATCGGCACCGGGAAAGACGGCAAGCCCGTATTCCTCAAGGACATCTGGCCGACGCGCGCCGAAGTGCAGACGGCCATCGACGGATGCATCGACCGCGCGATGTTCGAGCGCGTCTACGGGCAAGTGTTCGACGGCGACGACGAGTGGAAGAAGCTCGTCATCCCCACGGGGGACCTCTACGCGTGGGACACCAAGTCGACGTACGTGAAGCACCCGCCGTACTTCGAGGGCATGGGTCGCGACCCGTCGCCCATCGCGGACATCACCGGCGCGCGGGTGCTCGCCGTGCTCGGCGACAGCATCACCACGGACCACATCTCGCCGGCCGGCAACATCAAGAAGAACAGCCCGGGCGGCCAGTACCTCATCGACCGGGGGGTCGACGTCAAAGACTTCAACTCGTACGGCTCACGGCGTGGAAACGACGAGACGATGGTGCGCGGCACGTTCGCGAACGTGCGCCTCCGCAATCAGCTGGCGCCGGGCACCGAGGGGGGCGTGACGCGCCACATCCCGTCAGGTGACGCGATGAGCATCTTCGACGCGTCGGTCCGCTACGCGAAGGACCACGTGCCGCTCGTCATCCTCGCGGGCAAGGAATACGGCTCGGGGTCATCGCGCGACTGGGCCGCGAAGGGCCCGAAGCTCCTCGGCGTTCGCGCCGTCATCGCCGAGAGCTACGAGCGCATCCATCGGAGCAACCTGGTGGGCATGGGCATCCTCCCGCTCGAGTACGCTACCGGCGATACCGCTGCGTCGCTGGGGCTCACCGGCGAGGAGACCTTCGCTTTCGAAGACCTGGCCAACGCGATCCCTCTCCGCAAACTGATCGTGCGGGCCAAGAGCGACGCCGGCAAGATCACCGAGTTCGCCGCGACCATCCGCATCGACACGCCCCAGGAGCGCGAATACTACCGCCACGGGGGCATCCTCCAGTACGTCCTGCGCCAGCTCCTCAAGGACTGACCCGTCCGAAGAGCGAGAGCGAGAATAGCCGCAGAGGCGCAGAGGCCGCGAAGGGCTTGGCGGAGAGGAGAGCGCTCGGTTCTCCCATCTTCGCCAATCTGCCCTTGGCGCCCTCTGCGCCTCCGCGGCCAATCTCTTCTCCTTACTACTTGTCGCGGGGGCCGTGGATGGTGAGCACCGGGCGGGTCGCCGTGCGGACGACGTTTTCGGCGACGCTTCCGAGGAGGGCTCGGGCGAGGCCTTTGCGCCCGTGAGTGCCGATGACGATGAGGTCGGCGTCGATCTCGTCGGCGAGCTTGTTGATCTCTTCCCACGCGACCCCCTCGCGGAGGACGCCGTCGACCTGGGTCTTGCTGCCTTTGCGCCTCGCGACCACGTTTTCGAGGCCGGTGCGCGAGGCCTCGGCCATGCGCGTGGCGATGTCGGCCGTGGCGACGAACGCGCCGTCGGGGAACCCGAAGATCGGGATCTCGTAGGAGTGGATCACCGTGATCGCGGAGCCAAGCCGCTCGGCGACGGCGAAGGCCCAGTCGAGGGCTTTCTCGGAGGTGTCGGTGAAGTCGGTCGGTACGAGGATTCTTCGGAAGTCGGCCATTGTCCCGCCACCTTTCGCAATGCACCTGCCATGTCGTCGGTCGTGCCGCAATGACCCGCTCGACGATCCGCGGCGACCTTGTTCAACTCGACGCCAAGAAGGAGCGCGAGCGAGAAGAGCCACAAGGTCATCAGCGTGATGCCGATGACCGCGAGGCTGCCCTGGTACGCGTCGCCGGTGCCAGTCGCGGATACGTAAAAGCGGTATCCCCAGCCGAGCGCCGTGATCATCGCCACGGCGAGAAGCGCGCCGGGCATCACGGGCACACGCCGCCGGGCTTCGCGGGGAATGCCCACGCGATAGAGGGCCGCGACCATTGCGATCGCGACGGCGAGAGCGAAGGCTCCGCGCACGACGAACCCGGCGATGGTCCCCTCGAGCGCCGCGTGGGGAATGGCCCTCCCGGCGACCGCCTGGAGCGCGCCGAGACCCAGGGCGATGAAGCCGAGGACGGCGACGCCGACCGACAGGCCGACGCACGAGCCGACCGCGAGCGCGCGCTTCTTCCACCACGGCCGCGCCGCGCCCGCTTGAACTTCGAGCGCGTCGAACATCGAGTGCAGTCCCGACGCCGCGAGCCACAGGAACATCGCGATGGCCACCGGAGCCACTTTGCGACCGCTCCACTGGGCGACCTGAGCGACCTGGGCCGAGACCAGCGCGCGCGCGTCGGGAGGGACCGACGAGAGCAGCGTCCGGGCCGCCTCGGCGCCGTGCGACGCGGCCCTCGCTGCGACGAGACCCGCCACAGCCGCGAGCGGCACCAGGGACAGAAAGAGCCAGAACGACATCTCTGCCGCAAGACCGAGCGTGCGCGCGCGGGCAATCCCGGCCCACATGGGGTCGAGCCACTCGCGCGCGCGCCCGACGAGCGTTGCCACGGAGCTCATCCAGCTGCCGAAGCGGCGCCTTCCGCGTCCGCCCGCGCTGCTGCGCTCAACGGTGCTCGTGCTTCCTGCCACGCTCCTCCGCCGCCTTCAGGTCGTCTCCCTCCCGCCCTTCGAGGGCCTTCTTGGCCGCGTCGGCCGCCTTCTTCACGTGCCCGACGTCCTTCGCGGCCTGCTCGGCGCCCTGGTCGTAGCGGCGTGTAGCCGTTCGGCTCCCCTCGCCTTCGTTTTGCAGTTCGGGGTCCGCGGAGCTCTTCTTCTGATCAGTGGGCATTGGACGCCTCCTTGGCCCGACTGAAGCATCGGCCATGCCGTCTGTTGGAACACGGCCGGGGAGGAGATTGGCCGCAGAGCCGCAGCGGCCAATCTCTATCTCCCCTTCTCGGCCTCGAAGAGATGGTGCGCCTCGCGAGCAGCCGCGGAGCGGGCAGGCTGGGCCAGCGCATCGATGAGTCGTGCTCGGTCGCCCGTCGACCATGCGCCTTCGCCGGCCACGAGGGCGCGCCTCGCCATGAGGGCGCCGATGGCCTGCGCGAACGAGGTCTCCACGGCGGCGGCGCGACCTCGCTCCGCTTGCAGGCGCTGCTGGGCGCTCGAGACCGCGCGATCCGCGAGGAGCATCAATGCGGGCGCGGCTCGTTCGCGATGGGGACCGGCGAGCAAGCCTCGGGTCGCTCGGCCGAGCGCGGCGTCGACCTCCGCCGCCGCCGATCGCGCGAGGGCACGCGAGGCGAGCGTGCGTCCGGCGCCCGACGCGACGAGGGCGAGCGTGGCCGGGTGCCACTCGAAGACCGGGGCCGTTCGCGTGCAGGTCGCCAGATCCGTGAGAGGCGTCCGCGTCAGGAGCTCCGCGACGGCCGCGGTGAGGCGCTCGCGATCCACGGCGATGGGCGTCAGCTCGAGCAGCGGGCGAGGGACGCGAACGACGTTCACGCGGCGGAGGCGTGGCCAGGCCTGCAGGCGTCCAGGCGGATCGACGCCGCGGTATTCGCGCTTGCCCGACCACCAGCGAACCTCGGAGTCCGTTCGTGTGACCTCGGGGGCCCGCGCGAGCCACGTGTGACGCGAGAGGGCCTCGTTCGCGCTGGCGGGGAGCGGCACGCGCTCGAGCGCAGCGGCGGCGACCTCGAGGACGCGCGCCGCGGCGCCACGCCGCAGCGGCGCATCGAAGACCGGGTTCGCCGCCTGGAGCAGATCGTGAAACGCCGCCGCCAGCGCCCAGTCGGCGGCCGACGGCCCCGGCAGCGAATCGACGGGAACGAGCCGTCGCGCGCGCCGGACGCGCGCCTCGTTCGTTCGCGCCTCGAGCTCGGTGTCGGCCGGCGTGCGGCCCTCTCCGAAGGCCAGCGCCGTCCGCGCGCCGATCGCATGCCCGGGACGCACGGGACCCCCGAGGACGAGCGGGGCCATGACGCCCGCGAAGAGCCGCTCGGCGATCGCGTCGCGATCTTCAGCCACGGCTCACCCCTCCGTGGCGGGCGGCTCGACGCCGCGAAGCGGGATCCACCCGATGGCCGACGCCTTGAGGTCGAGAGGCGGCTCCTCGAGCGCCTGCGCGATCGTCTCCGCGACCGCCGGCTCCCACGGCGGCGCGTCGAGGAGCGCGGCCTCCAGCGGCACGAAGGCGCTCTCTTCGACCGCGATGGCGCGCGCGTCGCGGCCGACGAAGAGCGCCTGCGAGCCGGGCAACTTGAACGCCTCGGCGAGCACCTCGGGTGCGACCGCGGGCGTCACTTCGTGTCCGGCGAGGACGTAGAGGCGCGGATGGATCTCGGCGAAGAACGTCCCCAGGGGGATCGCGTCGATGCCGGCGGGCGCCTTGAGGAACGCCCCGTGACCCGTCACCGCGATGCGAACCTGCGCGATCGTCGCGTGCGGGAGCGCGTAGGCGAGCCTTCGCAGGAGCGGCAGCTGCGCCCGCGAGATCCACGACGCCGTCACGTTGCGGAGCGGTGCGCCCGAGGGCACGACGCGGAGCTTCACGTGCAGCGCGGGGGGCTCGCTCGTGCCGGCGGCGTGCGACGCCTCGTGGCCCGCGGTCCGGAGCTCGACCCGCGACAGCGACGACAGCGCGCCCATGGGAGGCAGGCGGTCGATCGCCCAGGGCTCCTCGCCGCGACCTCGGAGGAGCACGAGCCCGGCGGGATCGAAGAGAGGACAGGCGCGAAGCGCGATGGGATGGCGGAACCCGGCTTCGACCGCCACGCCTGGCCCCGCGGGCACGAAGCACGTGATCCCCGGGGTCTCGTGAACGAGCCGCCGCATGCGCTCGGGGAGCTCCGGGATCCGGATCAGCCAGCGGCGAAGGGGCGACTCGACGAACGCGCTCGGCGGCGGCCACTCGGCGATGCACGCGTCGCCCTCGACGCGCGAGCGGATGAAGTAGTGAGCGAGCGAGGGCCCGACCCCCGGCTCGGCCACGATGTACCGGATCCCGGCCTCGAGCCGGGTCGCCGGTTCGCTCCGCGGCATCAGCCGGAGGAGCAGCGCCTTCAGCTCGATGCGGCGCTCGAGCTCGTAGGTCTGGGCGAAGCGGTCGTGGTAGAGCGCCAGCGGCGCGTCGGTCGATGCGAGCTCCGGCGCGTCGTAGCCGAAGGGCGCTGCGGCGTCCCGGTATTGAACGAAGTGACGCGAGGTGCCCGTGAACGTGAACCCGCCGACGAGCCGCGCCGTGTCGGCGATGCGATCCATGCGATCGCTCGACTCGGCCGCGAACTCGAGCGCGACCTCGCGCGTGCCCACCGGCGAGCGAACGACCACGATCCCGAGGCTGGGCACGATGTCCTCGAGCGACCGCTCGCGCGTGTACATGGCCAGGAGCGCGACCAGCCGATCGATCGACGGCAGCAGCACCATGCCCTTGGCACCGAGCGCCACGCCCTTGGCATCGAGGCCCAACCCCGGCGTGTGCAGCCGCGTCTGATGAAGTGCGATCCGCTCCAGCAAGCTTGCAGTCTAGCGCGACGGGAGACGAGATTCTCCGGACGCTCGAGCAGCGTCGCTTCGATGACCGGCTCGCTACTGTACCGCCTCGACGATTCTGAGGCGGCTGGGAGAGGCCGGCCGAGGCGCTCGGTGCCGATGACCGCTCGTCCTCCGGCTGCAGTGCGGAGCGCGGCGCGTAGACGGACCTCGCGGACTTGGCTCCTGTCGTCAATCCCTGTCTAGTCCCTTTGCCGACTCTCTTGGTTATCGTGGTGACAAGAGGCGCGGACGCAAATCCCGAAACGGAAGAAGCCCGAAAATACGACGGCAAACGAGCAGGGTATGTACAACGCGGGGGCCGTTGTCGTGGAAACAACGCTGGCGCGTCCTCCAGGCATACTGACGCGCGCGGAGGTCGCCGTGCTCATGGGAGTCAGCCCCTCAACCGTCGAGAGCGCGAGGGCGCCCTTCGCGCGGAGGTGCTGGATGGCGTGAACTGGCACGACGAGACCGAAGTGACGAAGACCATCACGAAGCGGACACACGCATCCCATCGTCGGCCGTTTCGTCGCCACGCATCTGGGAGTCCGTGAGCACGGGGCGAGCTCAGAAAGCATGCGCTCCTCGTCGCACTCGCTCTACGTCTGGGGAAGGTTCAGCCGGATACCGGACCACTTGGGGCATCTCCTTCACGATCTGCGCAAGCCGCGTGAGCGACTAGCCACCCGCGCCTACCGCCACGACGACTTCGCGCGGTTCGCCGCTCAGTCCCCACGTGGCCGCGAGCCGGTGGCTCGCGTAGCGGACGACATGCGCCGGTGAATGCGGCGAGCAGCCCACCGATGCTCTCGGCGAAGCGCATACTCATCGGGACGTATCGCGAACAAGGACCGCTCGCCGCCGTAAGCATTCGGGATCGCCCGCGACACAATCCTGTGCGAAGCATTGCGGCGAGGAGGGGGGCGAACCTGCCCTGCTGGAAGATGTATAGGAAGAGCGTGACGCTGCACGTAGAGGGCGTCGTTCATCGCGCGCCCTTGCTCGCATGAGCGAGCGGTCCTGGTGCGTCGTCGCGACGGCGGTCGCGCTCTGGATGACTCCGTTCGCCGCGACGCTCGCGCAGACGTCGGAGTCGGTCCCTCCGGTGGCGGTCGACTGGCGCGCGCGCGCGCAAGGCGAGCGAGGCGCCCAAGGAGACTGCCCCGACGCCGCCTACGTCGAACACGAGATCGAGCGGCTGCTCGCGGACGCCCCTCGGTCCGCGACGGCGCGGCTCCACGCGCGCGCCGAGGTCACTCACGAAGTCGGAGGTTCCTGGCACGTCGAGCTGACGACCGTGAGCGCACAAGGGAACGGCCATCGGTCGGTCACCGCGGAAACGTGCGGCGCGCTCGCTCGCGCAACTGCCTTGATCCTCGCCCTCGCGGTGGATCCCGACCGGGTCGCCAAGAACCGCGCCCTCGATCCTACACTCTCCGACCCCGTGACGGCAGCTCCCGTGGGTTCGAACGCGACGTCGTCCTCGATGGCAGATGCCGCCTCGCCTCCGTCGACGGCTGCGGCGACGGCGACGGCGATGGCGAAGACGACAACGACCGCGACTGCGAGTGCGAGCGCGACCCCGACGCGGATCGACACCGAGTCCCCCGTCCGTGCGCGCAAGCGCTCGGGGCTTCCCACGACCTTTGCCCTCGGCGCTTCTGCTCTCGTCGAACTGGGCTCGCTCCCTTTCCTCAGTCCCGGAGGCGGCGCGCGGTTGGCCGCCGTTCCAGGTTTCGCGCCCGCGCTGCGCCTCGAGCTTGGCGCAGCGCTCTGGCCCTGGTCTCAGTCCGCGGGCGCCACGGCGACGTCGCTGGGGGGAACGTTCGCGTTGCGCGCGTTCGAAGCCGGCGCGTGCCTCGTCCCCGTCGCGGAGTCGTGGGAGTTCGGGCCGTGCGCGGGCGCCGAGCTCGCGTGGCTCTCCGGGCAGGGCATCGGCACGGGCACGGCGGGTACGACCGGGCAGTCCAGCGACGCGGTATGGCTCGTCTTTCGGGCGGGCGCCATGGCCGCCTACCGCATGTCCTCGGCATGGGCGATCCGCGCCGACCTGGGCCTGGGCCTGGCACTCGACCCTCCGGCGTTCGAGTGGACCGGCGCGGTGGCTGCGGTAGCGTTTCGTCCAAGCGTGCTCTCCGGACGCGCGGCGCTCGGCGCAGAGGTTCGCTTTTGATCACGGATCGGGCGCCGATCGGCCACGGAACGGATGTGCCCACCCCGGTCGCGACCGCGCAGGAACCGCCGTCCAGGGTGCCCGTGGCCGTCCCCCAGCCGCCCTGGACGTTCGATGCCGTATACGAAGCCCATTTCGCTTTCGTGTGGCGGACCGTGCGCAGGCTGGGGATCGTCGACAGCGCGGTCGATGACGTCGCGCAGGAGACGTTTCTCGTGGTGCACCGACGTCTCCCGACCTTCGAGAACACCGCATCGATGAAGTCGTGGCTCTTTGGGATCATCACGCGGGTCGTGTCCGACGCGCGGCGTTCGCTCCGCCGCAAGCCGGCGAATCTCGGCGGCCGCGCGCGCTCGGGGGAGGACGTCGACTCGATGGCCGACGGGGCGTTGATGGGTCCCCACGAGACGGTCGCAAAGACCGAAGCCATTCGCACGCTGCACGTCCTTCTCGACGCGATGTCCGACGAGCGGCGACAGGCCTTCATCCTGGCGGAGCTCGAGCAGATGAGCGTGGTCGAGATCGCGATGGCCGTGGGAGCGAACGTGAATACCGTGCACTCGCGGTTGCGTGCGGCGCGGGTGGAGTTCGAGCGGGCCGTCGTGCGGTTGCGCGCGAGGGACGCATGGAGGACGCGATGACCGAGCTCGGGCCGGATGCCAGATCGCTGCTCGAGGCGGCTCGGGGCGGCGACGAGCCGACGTCCGAGGATCACGCGCACGTGCGCGCGGCGGTGGCCGCGAGGCTGATCGTCGGTGTGGCTGCCGCCGGTGCGGCGGGCACCGTCGCCAAGGCGGCGGGGGCATCCGTGGGGGGAACCGCAGGGGGGGCCGCGAGTGCCGTGGCGGTGCCAATCGGCGTGACGACGAAGGCGATCCTGGTGGTCGCGCTCGTGAGCGCCGCCGGTGTAGGCACCGCGGTGGTCGTTCGTTCGTCGCCTCCGGCGACGGCGCCCGTCGCGGCGCGGCTCGTCCCCTCGGCGGCGCCACGGGGGAGCGCCGGCAGCACGCCCGGCGTCGCGATCTCCACGCCTCCTCCGGTGGCCACGCCATCCGCGGAGGCATCGGCGAGCCCGACGCGGATTTCGAGCCAGGCATCGGAGAGCCCAACCCCGAGCTCGGAGTCTGCGAGCGCAAACTCGAGCCGGCCATCGGCGAGCCCGAGCCCGCCTTCCGCGTCGGTCTCCGCCGGCCCCATGGCTCCGTCGCACACCCGAGCGCCTGCGACGGACGTGGAGGCCGAAGTGCTCCTCATCGCCGGAGTGCACTCCGCGTTGCAAGCGGACGACCCGGCGCGCGCGCTGATTCTCCTCGACGAACACGCGCGTCGATTTCCGGCTGGCGCGCTCGGCGAAGAGCGCGACGCAAGCCGTGTCGCGTCGCTGTGCGCCCTCGGACGCAACGCCGAAGCGCGGGCCGCTGCGGCTCGTTTCCTCGGGGCGTTTCCGAACTCGCCGCATGCGGCCCGCGTGCGCGCCTCGTGCGGAGCCGCCGAGGAGCCACCGTTTTGATCACGAAACCGTTGGGCGCGGGCCACAGCAGAGTTGCTGGCCCGCGAACAAAGCACAAAAGGAGAAGCCATGCGCCGACGACTCGGTCTTTCCGTTTCCACCATCTTCGTTTCGATAACGCCGGCGCTGCTCGCGACTGCGTGCGGGGGAAGGGTCGAGTCGATCGGGACGACCGACATGCAGCTCGTGCCCCTGACGGAGGTCACGCGCGCCGTGACCGCATGCGCGCCGGGAGCTGCGCATCGGAATGCGTGCTGCACGCGCGGCCCGAATACGACGTCGCAGTGCGGTCTGTACCCGGCAGCTCCGTTTCACCCCTGCGAGCCCGACTGGACGACGTATCCGGACCCGAGCACGTGCTGCGACTTGACCGACCCCTCCCACCCCTGTGGCGCTCCACCCGCCCAGCCTCCCCCCCTACCGTCCGGGCAGTGCACCTACGGCTGCCCGCCCGGGTGGTACGCCACGAGCCCGATCACGCTTACCTCAGGAAGCTGCTGCGAGAGCCCGAGCTCCGGCGGCGGGAGCTCCCCCACGGCATGCTTTGGCTGGGGCCCTCCTGGCAATGCCACCCCGAGCTCGACATGCGACTACATTTGCCCCGCCGGCTGGCAATCCTTGACGCCGAGCGCGGCGGACGTTTGCTGTCGCACGCTGGACGCGGGAGTCGAGTGCTTCTCGCAGGCGACCGGTCCGGTCGGCGGTGCGACGACGGTCTCCGTACCGTCGTCCTCGCCGCCGCAGGGGCCCGCGTGCGCGGGCGGGCCTGGGGGCGGTTGCAGCTGCAGTGCGACCACGCAGGGGCACAGCTACGCCATGACTTGCTCGGGCTCGAGCTCCGCGCAGACCTGCACGTGCACCGTCGACGGCGTGACGATCGCGACCGGAACCTCCCTGGACTGCACATCGTCCTCGGCCGCCTCCATATGGACCAACACCTGTCAGTTCCAGTGATCGGCAAGCCTCTTTCGCCGCCGCGGCCACGTCGTGCTCTCACCGAACGAGAACGACGAGCCCGATGAGCGCCACGGCTCCTGCCGTTCGCGCGTAGCAGAATGAGGAACCGAAGCGGAGCGGGGGAGGTCACGGGCGGCGGACGATAGCCCGCCCTCTCGAGACGTCGCGCCCGATCGGCTGCAATCGCGCGCGATCGATTTCTGGGACACTACGGGACCGTCTTTCCCGCGTTGCCCACCCTCGAATCGATCAGTGGACGTCGGCCGTCTGAAAGACGGCGGCGCCCGAGTCGACCGTCGGGCTGATGACGGCACCCTGTACGGTCGGGGTCTCGGCGGCGGTGCGGACGAAGACGTAGCCCGCAGCGCCGCCGCCGCCGCCGGATCCTGCGCACGCTGGCGTGTCGCCGCCGGCGGGTGAGTTGCCGGCGCCGCCGGGGCCCACGCCTGCGCACCCCGACGTGGCCCCCGAGATGGCCGGCGCCCACCCGTATCCGAGGGTCGGCGACGCGTTCAGCCCGCCGGGCGGGCCCGGGGCGCTCGCATCCGGGTCGGCCGTCCCCCCGCCCCCGCCGTTCGCTGCCAAGGTGGCTTGCGAGAGGAGCTGAACGAACGGGGCTTCCACGAAGATCGTCCCTCCGGAGCCGCCCCCGCCGCCCTGCCAACCGCCGCATCCGCCCGCGTTGATCCCTTCGATCGCGGTGCCGTCGCCGATGCTGACGGCGTACCGGGCGACGAGGCTCACGACGCCTCCGCCGCCTCCGCGACCGGTGCCGGTCGCGGAGCTCCCGCCCGCCGATCCGCCTCCGGCGTCGTCGTAGGCGAGGCCGCCGGACGTGTAGGCGGTCTGGGCGCTGCCGTAGACGTAGGCGCCCCTGCCTCCCGGCGCCGCGTGGCCGGCGCCGCCGCCCTCGGGGGTGGGCGGCCCGCTCGCGTGCGGGTTGACGCTGCCGGCCCCGCCGCCGCCGGGGCCAGCCCCGGGAAGGCCGAAGTTGCCGCCCGGCCCGCAGTTGCAGGTGCCGTCGCCTCCGGGGAAGCCGCCCGGCCCCGCCACGGCGGTCTGCGGGCAGAGCGTGCCGGTGCCGTCCATAGGGCGCGCATCGATGACGCCTCTCACCGTCAGCGTGCCGCTCGAGACGAGGGCCGCCGCATCGACGCCGATGACCTTCACCGTGGCCCCGGCCGCGATGGTCAGGTCGCCGAACGACCAGATGCCGGTCTCGCCGTCCTGATGAAACGCGACCCCCGCGATGACCTCGAGGTGACCGGCGACCGAGTTCGAGGGTCGCGTGAGGGCGCCGCTGATGCTCCCGTCGTTCGTGTTGAAGATCGTGACCCCGGCGGCGATGGTGGTTGGCGCGGGACCGCCGGCGGTGAGGTCGGCCGCGGCGACCGGTGCCGACGGGTAGAGGGCGCGGCAGTGCGGCGCGCCGACGTTCGAGCAGTCCACGGGGCACACGGTCGCCGCGTATGCGGTGCCCGCGTCGACGCAGACCGCGTAGGCCGAGGCGTCGGTGCACAGGCTCGAGCCCGGAGTGCAGGCGGCCGCGATCAGGAAGCTGCCGTCGCTGGCGTCGCTGCCGTCAGTTCCGGCGTCTGCGACCGCGCTCCCCGCGTCGTCTCCACCCGCCTCGACGCTCGTCGCATCGGGACCGCTGCCCAGCGCGCTCGCGTCGGCGACGAGCGGCAAGTCCGGTATCGAGCAGCCGCTTTCGATGAGCGCGATCGGCCCGTGAAGCAGGCCGAGGGCGACGGCTGCAACGACGCGATCCGTGGTCGAGCGCGCCATCGTCAGAAGGCCCCCTGCAACAGGGCGCCGTACCCGGTCGGCCCTGCGCTGGGAACGAGCGCGACGCTCGGGCCGCGATCGCGGGCCTGCTCGGTCGCGCGCGGCGCCACGAGAAAGAGCACCACGCCGCCGGCGAGCAGCGCGCCGCCCGCGAGGAACGCGACCGTCGACACCGTGCGGTCGGTCATCGCCGCCGAGTGCGCGGAGGCGGCGGCCGAGCGGCTAGCGCATTGCGTGGGGCTGGCGCAATCGGACTTTTGCTTGTCGACCTCGGACAGCGTCAACGCGCCGAAGACGCTGCCGACGGCGATGCCCGCCAGGCCCGCCCCCGCGAGCACGACGGCGACCGTCCGCTCGGTGCCCAGGCCTCCGTGCGCGGGGCGCGCCTCCTCCGGCGACGCGGGAGACGACGCGACCGGCGGCGCGCCGGTCGAAGCGGCCGGGCCGACGGTGATTTTTTCGCGGCGATCCTTGTCGCCCTCCTTGAGGACGAAGGTCTGCGTCTGCGGGGGCTGCCCGGCGACGGTGAACACGAACGCGTGCTCGCCCGGGTCGACGCGAAGCGACGTGCCGTCGAGCCTGTCGACGAGGGGGTGGCCGTCGACCGTCACGGTCACCATGCTCACGTCGCGCCCGGCGCCGTCCTTCGCATCGAAGACGATGGTCGGCTGCGCGCGTTCGACGTCGTCGAGGCGCTTCGCGCAGTCATCGCGCACGAGGGCGGGGCACGACGCGCTGGCGCAGGCGAGGAACTGCCCCCGCGCCGCCGCGAGCTTGCTCTCACGGCGAAGGTCCTGGCCCCCGGCGTTGGCCTGAATGCATTGCTCCTTCGTCGGGTCAGCGACCGCAGCCCGCGACGTCGATAGGAGGAGCCCCGCCACCGCGAAGACCACTCGCGCGAATCCAGGACCGTGGCCGACGCGCATGCCGTTTGCGACGTCGCCGGTTTCCGGCACGCCGTCAAGAGGCGTGCGCTCGGCGCGCGTACCTCCCGGCACCTGCCGTTCAGGGTGACCAGATGCGCACGGCGCCGAGGACGGCGGCGGCCACGGTCTCGGTGCGGAGGGTGAGGGGACCTAGCGAGGCGACGGTCCAGCCGGCCGACCGGGCCGCCGCCACTTCGGCTTCGTCGAGGCCGCCCTCGGGCCCGCAGGCGAAGGCCAGGGGTGCGGAACGGGCGAGGGCCTCGAAGAGGTGCGGGGCGAGCGGCAGGTGGGCGTTCTCGTCCAGACAGAAGCGCGCCGTGGCGGCGTCGATCTGGGCGAGGGCTTCGTGCCACGTGGTCGGCGGATCGACCCTCGGGGCTTCGCTCCGGCCGCACTGGCGGGCGGCCTCTCGCGCGATGCGCGACCAGCGGTTCGCGCGGGCTGCGCCGCGGGCCTCGTCGAGCTTCACGACGCTTCGCTTCGTGGCGGCGACCACGATGCGCGTGGCGCCGAGCTCGGTCGCGTCGCGAACGACCGCGTCACATTTGTCGGCCTTCGCGAAGCCCTGGATCCAGGTGAGCGGCCGCTCCGAGGGCGTCTTGCCGGCCCGCAGCGGACCGATCTGCACGGTGACGACGTCGCCCTCGACGCTCACGACGTGCGCGTCGGCTTCGAGGCCTCGCGCCGGGTCGAACGCCACGAAAGCGCTGCCCGCGCGGAGCCGGAGCACGCGCGCCAGGTAGTGTGCGACGGGGCCCTCGAGGCCGTGGTTGCCCGGCGCGAGGTCAGCGACAGGCGCGCGCGTCACCGTGGGGGCCCGTCACGCGAGTGGCCTGCGAAACGAGACGGCGACCCATTCGCCCAGCGTTCGCACGTCGCCGGGTCCGAGCGCCGAGTACGCGCGCTGCACATCGGCGAGCTGCGCGGGCGCGACCGCCGGCGCCAGGATTCCGCTGAGCACGAGCAGCGCCCCGGGCTCGAGCCGCGCGATGAGGTCCGGCGCGAGGTCGACCAGCGTCTTCGACTCGATGTTCGCGAGCACCATCGAATACGCGTCCCGAAGGGCGCCCACCGGCGTCTCGTCCGCGTCGAGTCGCGAAGCGAGCCCGTTGCGGGCCGCGTTCTCGCGGGTCACGGCCACGGCGTCGGGATCCACGTCGACGGCACGAACGCTCGCGGCGCCGAGGGTCAGGGCGACCAGCGCGAGGACCCCGCTGCCGCACCCGACATCGAGGACGCGCGCCCCCGCCAGCGTGCCCGAACTCGCGGCGAGCGCCTCGGCGACGAGCCGCGTGGTCTCGTGGAGGCCCGTGCCGAACGCGCGGCCCGGCTCGAGCTCGATCACGCGCTCTCCGGTCTGCGGAGCGTGGTCGCGCCATGGCGGGCGGACGACGATCGCATCGCAGAGGCGAAAGGGCTCGAAGTGCTTCTTCCACTCGTCGCGCCAGGCGTCGCCGACGACCTCGTGGAGCCGCGGCGACCACGCGCCGGGTAGCTCGGCCAGGGCGTCGCGGGCGGCCTCCTGGCTCTCGAAGCTGGCCACGAGCGTCACGCTTCCCGAGGCCGTTCCGTCGCCGCCGCCGGCCCCTCGAACCAGCGTGGTCGCGTCGCGCTCTTCGAGGCCTTGCGCGCCGAGCTCGAAGAGGCGCGCCCCGGCCTCGTCGGCGTCTGCGGGGTCGATGTCGACCGCGACGTAGGGGTAACGAGGCTCGGCGGCGAACCCGGGTGTCGGCTCGAAGGGGGAAGCGGGATCGGGCAACGCGGGACGGAGAGTACGAGAAGAAGGAAACGAAGCAACTCACGACCGCGAGCGACCGACAGGGAGGTCATGAGAACCGCACTCGCATTCGTCTCGATCGCCGCCGGCATCGCGACGCTGCTGACGCCGGGGCGCGCCGGAGCGGTCGAGACGGGTGCCGACGTCGAGACCGACCACGTCAGCGCCACCGATGACGGCGGGCCTCGCAGGGTCGGGATCCTCTTCAATCCGCTCCCCGCGGCCATCGGCTGGGTCGGCGGCGAAGTCGACGCCGCAATCAGCGAGCGAGTCGTAGTGACCGTCGAAGGCGATACGCGGGTCTTCGGGATCACGGGCTACGCCGTCTCCGTGGGCGCAGCCCTCTTCACGCAAGGGCTCGTGTTTCGCGGGTGGTACTTGCACCCGACCGCGGAGTGGGCGCACGAGGCCGCCTCCGGGCTCTCGGCGACGGGCTTCGGCGGCTCCGTGCGTACGGGCTACGAGTGGACGGCGCTCGCGGGCGCCACGCTCCGGGTCGGCGGCGGCGTGAGCTATGCGCGAGAGACCGTCTCCGGCGCGGCCGTCCGGGTCGACCTCGGCGGACTCCGACCGCTGCTCGATGTCGAGCTTGGCTGGGTCTTCTGAGCGCGCGAAGGCATCGCGCGTTCGCCTCAGGCGCGCTTCGCCGGCACGCTGACCAGCTTCGCGCGGGCCGCTTCGCCGCGCGGCACGGCCTCGCCCTCGTCGAGCAGCATGCCCGTGAGGCGGCGCCCGTAGACGCAGCCGGTGTCGATGCCGGTCGCCCACGGGTGAAGCTGCGCCTCGTCGCGCGCGTTGTGGCCGAAGACAACGTGCGGCGGCCCCGCATAGAGGGTGCCCCACAGCGTGCCGGTCTCGCGATCGTCGCTCCATTTTCCATGGCGGTCGATGGTGCGCATTCGCAGGAGGGCCTCGGGCGGCATGCTCCCCACGTCGAGCCCGGGGATGATGCCGGCGTGCACCACGATCGCGCCGTGGTGCGGGAGGGGCAGCCAGAGCGGGGTCGTCTCCAGCGTTCGCCACTCGTCTTGAGAGAGCACGTCGGCCACGCGCTGGTGATCGGGGCCGAGGCGCGTCGTGCCCGCCCGGCCGGCAAGGAGCTTCTGTTCGTGGTTGCCGCGCACGATCGTCGCTTCGAGGCGGCGGGCGAGCGCGAGCGTGCCGCGGGGGTCGGGGCCGCGAACGACCACGTCGCCCACGAAGACGAGCCGGTCGACGTTCGAAACGAACGCGACCGCCGCGAGGAGGGCCTCGACCTCTTCGCGGCAACCGTGCACGTCACCGACAATCAACGTGCGCCTCCGTCTGCCCATCCGTGGGGTCTACCCCAATCGCGTGGCTTCGCTGTGAAAACGTGGAAGAATCGCCGCAAAACGAGCAAGCCGAGTTCGTGCGTGGCGTGGGTGGCGGTGGGCCTGATGCGGTACGGACGAGAGAGAGGAGATTGGCCTCGGAGGCGCAGAGAGCGCAAAGGAATGAGCGGTTTGGCCAGGAGGGACCGCCGCGACTACGGACTGAGCTTGGCGCGCTTGGGGATGACCACGGTGCCGGCGTCGGTGACGAAGAAGCGCTGGCGGTCGGCTTCGCGGTCGAAGCCGATGATGGTACCGGCGGGGATCTCGACGTCTTTGTCGATGATGGCGCGGCGGACCTTGGCGTGGCGGCCGACCTGCACCCCCTCGAAGAGAACGCTGTCTTCGACTTCGCTGAACGAGTTCACGCGGCAGCCGACGCCCAGGACGCTCCGGTGGATGCGGCCGCCGGAGATGATGCACCCGTGGCTGACCATCGAGTCGGTCGCGATGCCGACGCGCGCCTGAGCCTCGTCGCGAAACACGAACTTGGCCGGGGGGTCGTGGGTGCCGCTCGTGCGGATGGGCCACTTGAAGTTGTAGAGGTTGAACTGCGGATGGATCTCGATGAGGTCCATCTGCGCCTCCCAGTAGGCGTCGATCGTCCCGATGTCGCGCCAGTAGCCGTTGTGCGGCTCCTCTTCGCCGGGCACCTTGTTGGTCGCGAAGTCGTACGCGTAGACGGCGCCGCCCTTGCGGACGAGCCTCGGCAAGATGTCGTGCCCGAAGTCGTGCCGGCTCTCGGGGAGGTTCTCGTCTTCGCGGAGCTCGTCGAGGAGGACCTTCGGCCCGAAGATGTAGTTTCCCATCGACGCGAGGCACATGTCCTGGTTGCCGGGCATGGTCGGCGGGTTCTCCGCCTTCTCGTGGAAGGCGACGATTCGGCCGCCCTCGCCCACTTCGAGGACGCCGAAGTCGCGCGCCTCGCGCAGCGGCACCGGAATGGCGGCGACGGTCGCGTCGGCCTTCACCTCCTGGTGAAAAAGGACCATCTGCCGGACGTCCATCTTGTAGACGTGGTCGCCGCCGAAGATGCACACGAGCTCGGGTTGCTCGTCGTCGATCACGTGCTGGCACTGCCAGACCGCGTCGGCCGAGCCACGGTACCAGGTCTTGCCCGTGCGCTGCTGGGCGGGAATGGCCTCGATGTACTGGTCGAGAATGGGCGCGAGCCGCCAGTTTCGGGCGATGTGCTCCTCGAGCGAAGCGCTCTTGTACTGCGTCAGCACCTTGATGCGCGTCAGGCCCGAGTTGACGAAGTTCGAGAGGACGATGTCGATGATGCGGTATCGCCCGCCGAACGGCACCGCCGGCTTCGCCCGGTCGAGCGTCAGCGGGAAGAGGCGGCGGCCCTCGCCCCCGGCGAGCACCATGACGAGCACTTGGTTCTGGTCGAAGTTCAGCGCCCGGGGCTGCATCTTCGCGGCAACATAGCAAGACCTCGCGCGAACGGGGTGGGCGCGCGGCTACGGCTTCACGAATTTCAGAACGAAGCGGTCGCTCGTGCCGCGCCTCTCGGCGGCGACCTTCGGCGAGTCGTTCCAGTCGCGCGCGTCCTCGGGGTTGCGCAGAAAATTCGCGCCCGTCGCGCGCTCGAAACCTGCCTGGAGCACTTCGCGCGTGACCGTGGCCTCCTCGATCCGGTGGAACGTCTTGACGTCGTCGAGCCCATGGCCTTCGGCGGCGCTGTGATCGACGACGACGTACTCGCCCCCTTTTTTCAGTGCGTCGAACACGGCCTTGTTCATCTTGTCGCGGTCGATCCCGAGCCACACCGTGTCGTGGTAGACGAGGACGCTGACCACGGCGTCGAGGTTCTTTACGTCGGCGGGGAAAGGCGAGGCGATTTCACGGTCGGCCCGCACCACGCTCTTCATCACGGGCTTGGCGAGTCGCTCCTTGTAAGGAGCGCCCACGAACTTCAAGAAGTCCGGCGGGTTCTCGGCCCAGACCTTTCCCTTGGCGCCGACCGCGCGGGCCAGGAGCTCGGTGGTGTAGCCCGTTCCGGCGACGACTTCGGCCACGTGCATTCCCGGCGAAAGATCGAGGAACGTGAGGAGTTCGCCCGGATGGCGGCCGGCGTCGAGCGCCCGGTCGTCGTCTGCGCGATCCGCGGCCGCCACGATCGCTGCGGCCGCGGGGCTCACGGTCAGGGCCTCGACCGGCGGATGCGACGGGTCGTCTTTCGGGGCAGCGGGCGCGGGCGGGGCCGGCGGCCTGGGCTCGGGTCCCGCCCTCGCTTGCGAAGGCGACGCCGTGGGGGCCACCGGGATGTCGAGGTGCTGGGGAAAGGCCGCGGGGGCATCGCTGCCGCACCCGACGCTCGCGCCGGCGAGGGCGAGGGCGAGAGCCGACACGAGGCAACCACCGCTGAAGGAGGCGAAGACGGAGACGCTCTGGGCTCGCATGCGGGGCGAGTGTACGCGGGCGCCGAGCTCAGGGAGATGCTTGTGACGCCTCGAGGCGCTGAAAGAGGGGCCCGAGCTCTGGCCGCATTCGTAGGGGCGCGCAAAAAGCCGCAGCCAGCTGGAGGAGGCGCTGCTCGATCCCCTCGAGGCGCGCGCTGAGCTCGACGGCCCGCTTCTGCGCGGCGTCGCGATCGCGGTCGATGCCCGCCTCGTGCTTCGCGAGCGCCGACCGGAGCTCGGCGATCTGGTACTCGAGGTCGCTGACGCCGCGCTCCTTGCTCTCGAGCGCCGTCTGCGCGTCGCGCTCGCGCTTTCGCTCGATGAGCCACGCGTCGACCGCGTCCGCCGACGTGCGGTGCGCCTCCGCCAGCTGCTTGTAGGGCTCGACCTGCCCGGACCGGCCCTCCCACGCGATGAGCTCGCGTTGCGTGTCGGCGTACGCCTTGGCCGCCCGACGCGTGGCCTCGGCCGGCTCTTCGAGCTCGGCGCCGGCGGCGCGGAGCTCGTCTCGAGCCTTCGAGGCGTCGAGGCCGAGCGCGTCGACTGCGAAGCCCAGGCGCTGGCGGGCGTCGCGGCCGTAGGCGTCGATGCCTTCGAGCGCGCGTTGCTCCTTGGCGCTGGCCGTGCGGACCTCGTTGATCTCGAGCACGAGGCGCTTGAGTTCGGAGAGCGTCCGGGCCTGGGCGCCGGGCACGTTGGGACCGTACGCGCGCGACGCCATCTGCTCGAAGAGCTCGATCCGTTGCGCCCACTGGTCGATCGCGGGCGCGGGGAGCGTCTTCGCTGGCGGCCGCGAGCTCGACGGGTCGGCCTCGGGCTCGGGGGGGATCGGGATCCTCAGCGCGCGCGTCATCTCGACGAGGTCGTGCTCGACGCGGTGCGCGTCGACCGGACGCGCCCGGGGGTCCTTCTCGAGGAGCTGCAGGACGAGCGCGTCGAGCCGCTCGGGCACCCGCGGGTCGAAGGTCCGCGGTGCCGGCGCGGGGTCCTTCATGTGACGGATGAGAAAGGTCGCGGGGTCGTTGGCGTTGAACGGAAGCTGTCCGGTCGCCATCTCGAAGAAGATGATCCCGAGCGCATAGAGGTCGACGCTCGGGCCCGCCTCGCCGCTCGTGATGCGCTCGGGCGCCATGTACTGCGGCGTCCCGAAGAGCTCACCGGCGTTGGTGAGCCGGGTGTCCGCGCGGGAGCGGGCGATGCCGAAATCGAGGATCTTGACGAGATCGCGCCCGTCGTCGCGGGTCACGATGAAGATGTTGTCGGGCTTGAGGTCGCGATGCACGACGCCGAGGTCGTGCGCCCTCGCGATGCCGCGCGCGATCTGGATCATGATCGGCAGCGCGCGCGAGGGAGCCATCGCTCCCGCCTCGACCAGGGCGGAGAGCGTCGTCCCGGCGAGGAGCTCCATGACGATGTACGGGATGCCGTCTTCCATCTTCCCCTGATCGAAGATCTCGATCACGTTGGGGTGGGCGATGGACTGCGTGCTCCGGGCTTCGCGCCGGAAGCGCTCGCGCACCTTGGCGTCGGTCGCGAGCACGGGGTTCATCACCTTGACGGCGCAGGGCCGGTCGACGAGCTTGTGCCGCGCGCGGTAGACGGTCGACATCCCGCCTTCGCCGAGCAGGTCTTCGATGACGTAGCAGCCGGCGATGGTCTTGCCGATGAGCGGATCGAGAATGGCCGCGAGCTCGGCGCCGTCCAGAAAGCAATGGAGGGCATCCGTCGCGTACCGGATATGGCACTGGGGGCAGGCCTTCATTGTCGGGCGTGCTCACGCGGTTACCGCGAGCGTCCCAAGAGCCCACCCGATCGGCCGCCTTTTCGCAAGTGCCTCGGCGGGATCCACGCCCCCGGAATTTGACCCCACACGCGCCCGCATGCGAGCGTTCCGCCGATGGCGAGGCGCGTGATGTTCCCGCGACGCGTGGCGCGGACGGGGCAAATAGGGCAAACGGCCCTCCTCGCACGGAGTCTGGCCTGCGTTGGGCTGCTCGCGACGGCCGGCGCACACGCGGCCGAGCCGCGGGCCGCCGAGGGTGCCCAGGCCAAGTCGGCCTCGAGCCTGCAGGCCCCGCTGGCTTCCCACGTTGCCGCGGCAAGCGGGGCGAACGCGACCGCGGCCAGTGCGTCGGCAAAACCGGCCTCGAAGAGCAGCGCGAAGCCGGCCCGTCCCGTGGACGCCGCGTCGCGTCGCTGGATCGCCGGCGGACCCACGGCCGACGACGCGTGGATGGGGGCCGAGAGCCCCGAGCTCAAGGCGCTCCGCGACGCCGAGCACGAGCTCTTCCCACCGGCCTCGCCCGCTCCGGGCGCCGCCTGGCCGTCGAACCTGGTTCTGCCGGGCGATCGCCGCCCGGTGGTCGAGGCTTCCGGGGTGCCTCCTTCCCGTCCGATGCCGGTGTCTTCTCCCGAGAGCGCGCAGGATCTGACCTGGCTCGAGCGCCTCGAGATGCCGGACTTGCCCGTCCGCTGGGACGAGCGCGTCGTCCGCTATCTTCAGTACTTTCGCGACGACCCGCGCGGCCACGCCACGTTCGCCAACCTGTATCGGCACTCGGGCCGCTGGCGGGACATGATGCGCCGCTCCCTGCACCGGAAGGGGCTGCCCGAAGACCTGATCTGGGTGTCGATGATCGAGAGCGGCTTCGATCAGACCGCCCACTCCCTCGTGGGCGCCCAGGGCCTCTGGCAGCTGATGCCCGAGACGGCGAAGATCTACGGTCTGG
>ODAK010000297.1_pt1 | contig 56821 bp, 43 predicted proteins | sample 1539591 | NCBI WGS metagenome assembly ODAK01 (sample SAMEA3539303, study PRJEB22396) | soil metagenome | biome: tundra; feature: field; material: soil | place: USA | collected 2010-05 | depth 0.15 m | reverse complement strand
CGGGCGACGTCATCGAGGGCCGCTACAAGTTCATCGAAAAGATCGGCAAGGGCGCGTTCGGCACGGTGCTGCTCATCGAAGACACCGTGGTCGAAGAGCGATTGATCTTGAAGTTCTTGAACGCCAACGTCTCCTCCGACGAGGAGATGATGAAGCGATTCGTGCACGAACTGCGCTACAGCCGCAAGATCACGCACAAGAACGTCATTCGCATCTACGATTTCCTGTACATACAAGGCAACTACGCCATCTCGATGGAGTATTTCCCGTCGCATACGCTGGGCGGGGAGATCGTCAATGAAAAACCGGTCGAGCTCAAACGCGCAGTCAAATTCGGCATCGACATCGCGACCGGGATGGCGGTGGCGCACCAGGTGGGAATCGTGCACCGCGACCTGAAGCCCGCGAACATCCTGATCGACAACGACGGCCTGCTCAAGATCGTCGACTTCGGCGTGGCGGCGGCGCAAACCCAGGGCGACACGCAATTGACCAAGACCGGCTACGTCATCGGTTCGCCGAAATACATGGCGCCCGAACAGATCCTCGGCAAGAAAGTCGACGAGCGTGCGGACATCTACAGCCTCGGGGTCATCTTGTATGAAATGTTCTGCGGTGTGCCGCCCTACTCGCGCGGCGATCACATGTCGGTCATGTACCAGCACGTGCAGGGCAAGGCACGCCAGCCGATCGAGATCAACAGCGCCATCTCGGCGGAATTGAACGCCTTGGTGGTGAAATGCATGTCATTGGACAAGGCCAAGCGTGCGCAGTCGATGGATGAACTGCGTTTATCGCTCGAAAAGTTCCTTTAGGGGCGGTTTGACCGGCTGTCGGACAGGCGGGCTTAGACGTATCTCACGTTTTGACCGCTAGTCGAGCGTAAACACTCGAAAATCCAAGTGCTTACGGGTAGCCTTGCGCGTTATGGCAAGAATCGACGCATTCCTCAAGTTAGGCGTGGCACAGGGCTGTTCGGATCTGCACCTGGCGGTCGGCGTGCCGCCGATGCTGCGCATGCACGGGGATCTGATGCCGATCAAGTTTCGCGAGCTCGGAGAGGCGGAACTCGAAGGCTACATCACGGAGGTCCTGACCCAGTCCCAGCGGGAGCACCTGCGTGCGGGAAACGACCTCGACTTTTCCTACGTATCGACGGAAGGCGGCCGGTTTCGCGTCAACGTCTTTCGCAAGGAAACCGGTATCGGGGCCGCCTTCCGTTCCATTCCCACGCAGATGCCGAGCATCGAGCAGCTGGGTCTGCCGCCGATCGTTCGCAAGCTCTGCGATTATCATCAGGGCATGATCCTGGTCACCGGCTCGACCGGCACCGGCAAGACCACCACGCTCGCCGCCATGATCGACTACCTGAATACGACGCGGACCCTCAACATCATCAGTTTGGAGGATCCGATCGAGTTCGTTCACCGCAGCAAGTCGAGCCAGGTCATCCAACGCGAGCTGGGAACGCACCTGCCCTCGTTTGCGGAGGGCGTGCGCGCCGCGATGCGCGAGGACCCGGACGTGATTCTGGTCGGCGAGTTGCGCGATGCCGAAACGATCGCGATGGCGATGACGGCCGCCGAGACCGGGCACCTGGTATTGGGCACCCTGCACACCACCAGCGCCACCAAAACCATCGATCGACTCATCGATGCCTTGCCGGCCGAAGAGCGCGATCAGACCAAGAGCTTTCTCGCCTCGAGTTTGATCGCGGTGATCACCCAGGTCCTGCTCAAGACGCCCGATCAGCGCTCGCGGCGCGCCGTTTGCGAGATCATGGTGCTCACCAAGGCCATCGGCAAACTGATCATGACCGATCAGTCGCACCAGATTCCGAGCCAGCTGCTAATGGGCAAGGAATACGGCATGCAATTGATGGATCAGGCGCTGCTCGCGGCGATCAACGCCAAGGAAATCGATCCGGAGCAGGCCTATTCCTACGCGTTGGACAAGCGTCAATTCCAGCGCTTCGTCACCGACATGAGCGGCGCCCCGCCGCTCGAGCCGGCCGCCACCTGATCGCGCCATGCCGGCCATAGACGCCTATTTGATGCAGATTTTGGAGCGCGACGGCTCGGACCTGCACTTTCTCGCGGGAGATCCCCCGCGAGTGCGCCAGTACGGCGAACTGAAGCCGCTGAGCCCCGAACCGCTCGACGCCGAGATGGTCAAGACCACGCTGTACGAGATCATGCCGAAGCTGTCGGTCGAGCGTTTCGAGGCGAAGGACGGCACTGACTTCGCCCATAGCATCCCGGGAGTGGCCCGGTTCCGCGTCAATGTCATGCGCCAGCTGAACGGCATGGGCGCGGTGTTTCGCGCGATTCCCTCCAAAGCGCGCACCGCCGAGGAGCTCAAGCTGCCGGAGGCCGTGCTCAACATGTGCAGGATCAACAACGGACTGATCCTGGTCACGGGCAAGACCGGTTCCGGCAAGTCCACCACGCTCGCCGCCATGATCGATGACATCAACACGCGCGAAAAGGGCCATATCCTCACCATCGAGGATCCGATCGAGTTTGTGCACGTGCGCAAGAACTGCCTCATCAGCCAGCGCGAAATCGGCGTGCACGCGGCCTCCTTCTCGACCGCACTGCTGTCGGCGTTGCGCGAGGACCCCGACGTGATTCTGGTCGGCGAGCTTCGCGATCTGGAGACCATGAGCATCGCGGTGACCGCGGCGGAAATGGGCATCCTGGTGATGGGCACGCTGCACACCAACGGCGCCGCGGCGACCGTCGATCGCCTGGTCAATGCATTCCCCGCCGACAAGCAACCCCATGTGCGCACCATGCTCTCGACCAGCCTGCGCGGGGTGGTCTCGCAGCAACTCATCCCCAAAGCGGATAAGAAGGGCCGCGTCGCCGCGCTCGAGATCCTGGTCAACACGCCGGCCATTTCCAATTTGATACGCCAGGGCAAGATGGATCAATTGGAAAACGGAATGCAGACCGGATCCGCATCCGGCATGCGCCTGATGGACGCCGCGATTCAAACCCTGCTCGATCAACGGCTGATCACCGGTAAAGAGGCGTTCAAGAAGGCAATCAACAAGTCCCGGTTCGAGCAGTATCGCGAAGCGGGTTGACACGCCCGCCCACCAGATCGTGCGAGGCATGGCATAATTTGGAATGACCGCACGACGCAGAATCCTTGTCACCAGCGCGCTCTATTACGCCAATGGACCGCTCCATCTCGGCCATATACTCGAGGCCATACAAACCGACGTCTGGGTGAGATTTCAGAAGCTTCGCGGCCATGAATGCATATACGTGTGCGCGGACGACACCCACGGCACGCCCATCATGCTCAAGGCGCAGTCCGAGGGAATCACACCCGAGACGCTGATCCGGCGGATCTACGCCGAGCACACCAGGGATCTGGCCGAGATGATGATCGGCTTGGACAATTTCGGCTCGACGCACTCGCCGGAGAATCAGGCCATTTGCGAGCTCATGTACCGCGCCCTGCGGGAAGCCGGCTATATCGACCGGCGCATCATCAGCCAGGCCTACGACGCCACCGCCCGGATGTTTCTGCCCGATCGCTACGTCAAGGGGATCTGCCCCACCTGCGGCACCGCGGATCAATATGGCGACTCCTGCGAAAATTGCGGCGCCACGTACTCGCCCGCCGATCTGAAGAATCCCCTGTCGGTGGTGACCGGCACGCCGCCGGTGTGGCGCGAGTCGGAACACTATTTCTTTCGCCTGAGCGCGTTCGAGCCGCGCCTGGCCGCCTGGGTGAAGAGCGGTACGGTTCAGGACAGTGTCGCACGCAAGCTCGAGGAGTGGTTCTCGCAGGGCCTGAAGGACTGGGACATATCCCGCGATGCGCCCTACTTCGGCTTCGAAATTCCCGACGCTCCCGGCAAGTATTTCTACGTCTGGTTCGACGCGCCGATCGGCTACCTCGGCAGTTTCCTGCAGCTGTGCGCGCGCATCGGATTGAGATTCGATGATTTCCTGAATCCCGATTCGCGAGCCGAAATGCATCACTTCATCGGCAAGGACATTTTGTATTTCCACACGCTGTTCTGGCCCGCTGTGCTCGAAGGCGCCGGCATGCGCCGCCCCACCTCCGTGCACGCCCACGGATTCCTCACCGTCAACGGCCAGAAGATGTCCAAGTCGCGCGGCACCTTCATCACCGCACGGCGCTATCTGGACCTCTTCAAGGCGGAGTACCTGCGCTATTATTTTGCCGCCAAACTCGGGCCCGGCATCGACGACATCGACATGAACTTCGATGAATTCGCCACGCGACTCAATTCAGACGTCGTCGGCAAGCTGGTGAACATTGCGAGCCGCTGCTCCGGCTTCGTCTCCAAGAGCGCCGGCGGGCGTCTGGGCGACTCCCTGCCCGACCCGGAGCTTTATGCGACGTTCGCGGAGGCGGGCACATCGATCGCCGCCACCTACGAATCGCGCGACACCGCGGCCGCGATTCGCGACATCATGGCGCTCGCCGACCGTGCCAACCAATACATCGATTTGCGCAAACCGTGGGCGCTGGCCAAACAGCCCGGCAGCGCCGCCGAGGTGCAGAGTATCTGCACTCAAGGGCTGAATTGTTTTCGTGCACTGATGATTTATCTGCAACCGGTGCTGCCCGACATGGCGGCGCAGGCGCAGCGCTTCTTTCAGGAATCCGCCTGGACCTGGCAGAGCGCCGCGACCCCTTTGCTCGGCACGACGATCCTTCCGTACCAGCCGCTCGCCACTCGTCTGGATCCGAAAGCCGTCGCACGACTGGTCGAACCCGATGCCGCCGAGGCACCTCCGGCTGCTGCAGCGCCCGCGACCGCCACGCCCGGCGCGGGTGGCGCCCCGGCCGAACTGATCTCCATCGACGATTTCCTGCGCATCGATCTGCGGGTCGCCAAGGTGATCGAGGCCGACTTGGTCGCGGGCGCCGACAAGCTGCTTAAGCTGCGGCTCGATGTGGGCGAGCTCGGCGAGCGCCAGGTCTTTGCCGGCATTCGCAGCGCCTACGATCCGCATTCCCTGGTCGGCCGCTTGATCGTCGTCGTAGCCAACCTGGCGCCCCGCAAAATGCGCTTCGGCACCTCCGAAGGCATGATGTTGGCGGCCGGTCCGGGCGGCACGGATATCTTCGTGCTCTCTCCCGATTCGGGCGCCACGCCCGGCATGCGCGTCAAATGACGATGCAGGACGGCGGGGCGAGCGACTTGGCGCGCATCGATGCCCTGTTGCCTCAGACTCAGTGCACCCGCTGTGGCTATCCCGGGTGTCGGCCTTTTGCCGCCGCCATCGTGAGCGGCGAGGCGCAGATCAACCAGTGCCCGCCGGGCGGCGCCGCAACCATTCACGCGCTCGCCGAATTGCTGGGCCGCGACTTTCTGCCGCTGAATCCGCTGAACGGTACCGAAACGGCTCCGCGCGTCGCCTGGATCGACGAAGCCCGCTGTATCGGTTGCGCGCGCTGTCTGCCGCCCTGCCCGGTCGATGCCATCGTCGGCGCGGCAAAATACCTGCACACCGTGATCGCCGACCGCTGCACGGGATGCGAGCTGTGTGTGGCGCCTTGTCCGGTCGACTGCATCGAGATGCGCCCTGCTCCCGCCGCGTGGGCAAATCAGCCCGAGTTGAACCGCGCGCGCTACGATACGCATACGCGCCGCTTGCAGCAGCGAGCCGACGAACGGCGGCGGGAGATCGAGGCTCTGAAAGCCGCCGCGATGGCGGCGAACAGCCCGGTGGCCTCATGAACGGCCGATCGTGAACGCGGCCAAGCGGCACGCCATTTTTTCGCGGCTGCGAGCAGCCAATCCCGCGCCGCGCACGGAGTTGCATTACCAAACCCCGTTCGAACTGTTGATCGCGGTGATTTTGTCCGCTCAGGCCACCGACAAGAGCGTGAACAAAGCAACCGCGGCCCTGTTCCGGGCGGCGAATACCCCGCAGGCGATGCTCGCGTTGGGGGTTCGGGGAATCACGCCCTACATCAAATCGATCGGCCTTTATAACAGCAAGGCCAAACACATCATCGCCACCTGCCGCGCGCTCATCAAGGAGCACGCAGGTGAGGTGCCTAATACGCGCGAGGCGCTCGAACGGTTGCCGGGTGTCGGGCGAAAAACCGCGAATGTCGTGCTCAACACCGCATTCGGCGCGAGCACCATCGCCGTCGATACGCATATTTTTCGCGTCGCCAACCGTACCGGCCTCGCGCCCGGCACGACGGTGCGCGCGGTGGAGGACAAGCTGATCCGGCTGGTGCCGCAGGAATTTCTCAAGGACGCGCATCATTGGTTGATTCTGCACGGCCGCTACGTGTGCACGGCGCGCACCCCGGCTTGCGCGCGCTGTCCCATCGCGGATCTGTGCGACTATCGCCGTAAAATGACGGCGACCCCTGCTCGACCATGACTGAACCCCCGACCGCTGCCGGCGGCCACACGCGTGAGCAGTTGCGCCAAAGCTACGCCGATGCCTGGCGAAAACATCGCGCCCGCTCGCCCTTGACTCCCTTGGAGTCGATGATCGTGGATGTGATCGAATTGCACCCCGAATACCACACCGTCGTGGAGGACCTCGACGCCGCAACCTCATTCGAAGCCGACGCGGCCGGCGCCGCAGAGAATCCTTTTTTACATATGGGGCTGCATCTCGCGGTCCGCGAGCAGATATCGATCGACCGGCCTGCGGGTATCCGCGAATTGCACCGCGCGTTGCAAGCGCGGCTCGGCGATGCGCACGATGCCGAACATGCCCTCATGGAGGCGCTGGCCGAGACCCTGTGGCAGGCGCAGCGCGACGGCCGGGCGCCGGATGAAAAGCACTATCTGGAACTCGCCCGCCGCCGCGCGGCAACCGCCCGGCCGTGACGCCGCGAGGTTAAGCAAGCTTCATGTACGCTTCATCGGTGCGGTGACCAACGGACGCTATTCTCGGTAGATGCGCGCCGTGCTGCCAACCGCCACACTCTGCCTGCTGCTCTCCCCCCTGTGGTCGGACACCGCTACCCCGCAGAGCACAGCCGCCGCCACGACCGCACCCGCGGCGGCCGCCTCCGCGCCACCTGCCGCAGCCAGCGCCACTCCCGCAACGGCCGCCGACAACGATGCCGCCGCCAAGCACGCCAAGCGCACCGCGTGCATCAAGAAGTCCCGGGCGAAGAAACTGGTGGGCGACGAAAAAACGACGTTCATCAAGGATTGCACCGCCGCACCCTGACCCGCGGCATGCGCTCGACGCCGCGCGCCGAGCCTACCGCTTCGGCATATAAAGATCGGTCAGCGTCCCCTCGAACGCCTCCGCGGCGAACGCCACTGTCTCCGACAGGGTCGGATGGGCATGCACGGTCAAGCCGATATCCGCCGCATCGGCGCCCATTTCGATCGCGAGCCCCAATTCGGCGATCAAGTCGCCTGCGTTGGTGCCGACGATGCCGCCGCCGATGACCCGATGGGTCTCCTTGTCGAACAGGATCTTGGTAAAACCCTCGTCGCGATTAAGAGCGAGGGAGCGGCCGCTCGCGGCCCACGGAAACATGCCCTTGCCGAACTCGAGGCCCCGCGCCTTGGCATCGGTTTCGCTGACCCCCACCCAGGCGATTTCAGGGTCGGTGTACGCCACGGAGGGAATGCAGCGCGCGTCGAACGCGGTCTTGTGCCCCGCCGCCACCTCCGCCGCCACCTTGCCTTCATGGGTGGCCTTGTGCGCCAGCATCGGCGCGCCGGCAATGTCGCCGATGGCGAAAATATGCGACAGGTTGGTGCGCATCTGTTTATCCACGGCGATCACACCGCGCTTATCGACCATGATGCCGGCCGCGGCCGCATCGATCGCATTGCCGTTGGCGCTGCGCCCGACGGCGATGAGCACCCGATCGAATTCCTCAGGCGCCGGCGCATCGGGTCCCTCGAAGCTCGCGCGCAAACCGCCCGCGCGTGCCTCGAGCTTGGCCACGCGGGTCTTGAGCAGTATGTTCGCGTAGCGCTTCTCGATTCGCTTCTGCAGCGGCCTCACCAGATCGCGGTCGGTGCCCGGCATCAGACCGTCGCTCAATTCGACCACCCACACCTTGGCGCCGAGGGCATCGTAGACGCAGGCCATCTCGAGGCCGATGATGCCGCCGCCGACAACCAGCAGCCGTTTGCAATCCTGCGGCAACTCGAGCGCGCCGCTCGAATCGATGACGCGCGGATCATCGGGAAGTCCGGGCAAGCGCACCGACTCGGATCCGGCCGCGATGATGCATTGTTTGAAGTCGAGTCGCTTCGGGCCTTCCTCGGTCCGCACTTCCAGCGAATAGGGACCTGTGAACCGGGCCTCGCCGCGCACCACATCGACCTTGCGCTGCTTCGCCAGCAAGGCGAGTCCATGGGTCAATTTGGTCACGACCCGGCTCTTCCACGCGCGCAGGCGCTCGCGGTCGATTTGCGGGGGTCCGAACACGATGCCGCAAGCGGCCATGTCGGCCGCGTCCTCGATCACCTTGGCTGCATGCAGCAGCGCTTTGGAGGGGATGCAGCCGACGTTCAGGCACACGCCGCCGAGCGTCGGTGAGCGTTCGATGAGCGTGACTTTGAGCCCGAGATCGGCCGCGCGAAAGGCGGCTGTATAACCCCCCGGACCCGCGCCGAGCACGATCAAATCGAGCGCGCCCGGCGGCGCCCCCGAAGCCTCCGGCGTGGCCGCCGCAGCCGTAGCCGCCGCCGATGCGGGCCGCGGCTCTGACGGGGCGGACGGCGCCTGCTTGAGCGATGCCGCCGCCTCCTCGGCCACGGTGACGGTCGCGATCAGCGTGCCCTCGGACACCTGCTGGCCCTTTTTGATATCGATCGATGCGATCACGCCGCCGACCGGCGCGGGCACATCCATCGACGCCTTCTCGCTCTCCAGTGTGATCAAGGGTTCGTCCGCACGGATCGTCGCGCCCGCAGTCACGAGCACGTCAATCACGGTGACATTCTTCGAGTCGCCGAGATCGGGGACCCGGATCTGCACCACGCTCACAGCAGCGCCTTCACGTCGCTCAAAGTGCTGCTCAGAAACACCACGAAGCGCGCAGCCTCCGCGCCGTCGATCACCCGATGATCGTAGGACAGCGACAGCGGCAGCATCAGGCGTGGCACGAATGCGCCCTGCTGGAACAGCGGTTTCTGGCTGGATTTCGATACCCCGAGGATCGCGACCTCGGGCGCATTGATGATGGGCGTGAACGCCGTGCCGCCGATGCCGCCCAGACTCGAGACGGTGAACGAACCGCCCTGCATCTCGGCCGCCGTCAATTTGCCCGCCCGCGCTTTTTCCGACAATTCCGCCAGAGTGCGCGCGATCTCGAACAGATTTTTGCGATCGGCATCGCGAATCACCGGCACCACGAGTCCCTCAGGCGTATCGGCGGCAAAACCGATATGAAAATACTTCTTGTAAATCAGATTCTCGCCCGCCGCGTCGAGCGAGGCGTTGAACCGCGGGAATTTCTTCAGCGCCAAGACGCAGGCTTTGATGATGAAGGCGAGCGGCGTGAGCCGTACCCCCTCCTGCGAGGCCTTGGTCTTGAGGGCCACCCGCGCGATCTCCAAATCCGTGATATCGGCTTCCTCGTGCTGAGTCACGTGCGGCAGATTGAGCCAGCTCGCCTGCAAGCGCGCACCGGAAATGCGTTGAATGCGCGACAGCGGTTTGGGTTCGATTGCGCCGAATTTCGCGAAATCGACATCCGGCACCTTCGGTATCGCCGATACCGGCGCCGCCCCCGTCGTCAGCAGCTTCTTCACGTGGGCCTTCACGTCATCCTGCGTGATGCGCTCCTTCGGTCCCGTTCCCTTGATCCTGCCGAGATCGGCGCCGAGTTCGCGCGCGAACTTGCGCACCGAGGGACTTGCATACGCCTTGGAGAATGCCGATTCGTCGATCGCCGCGCGGCCGCTTGGCGCGCTCGGAGCCGCCGCGGGTGCAGCTGCTGCGGGTGAGGCCGTCGCGGGCGCCGGAGCCGGCGCGGAGCTCGAAGCGGCGGCGGCGGGAACCGCCGATGCGGGGGCGCCGGGCTGCGCCGCGACCTCGAGCAGCAATATCAAGGACCCCTCGGAGACCTTGTCGCCCGCCTTGACCTTGACCTCGCGGATGCGCCCGGCCGCGGGCGCGGGCACATCCATCGTCGCCTTCTCGGTCTCGAGCGTGATCAAAGGCGTTTCCTTGTCGATCTGCTCGCCCGCCTTGACCAACACCTCGATGACGCTCACGTCCTTGAAGCCGCCGATGTCCGGAACCAATACCTTAAAGGGAGTTGCCACGATGTTCGCCTAGACCGACAGCGGGTTCGGTTTCTCGGGATCGATGCCGAAGGTCTTCATCGCCTTGATCACCGTCTGCGCGTCGATCTTGCCCTCATCGGCCAGGGCTTTGAGCGCGGCAATCGTGACGTAATAGCGATCCACCTCGAAGAACCGGCGCAGTTCCGCCCGCGAGTCGCTGCGCCCGAAGCCGTCCGTACCGAGCACCGCATACCGGCCTGGAATCCACTGGCGGATCTGGTCCGGTACGGTTTTCATGTAATCGGTGGCGGCGACGAACGGACCCTCGAGATCGCCGAGCGCCTGTTGAATGTAGGTCTGCTTCGGCGGCTCGATCGGATGCAGCAAGTTCCAGCGCTCGATCTGCAACGCGTTCTTGCGCAATTCGCTGAAGCTCGTGACGGAAAAGACGTCGGCCGGCACCCCGAAGCTCTGCTCGAGCAACTGCGCCGCCGCCAGCACCTCGCGCAAGATGGTCCCCGATCCGAACAAGGTCACCCTGACCTTGCCGCGGCCGCCGATCTGCAGCAGGTACATCCCGTTCAATATGCCCTGCGCGACCCCGGTCGGCATCGCCGGATGCGTGTAATTCTCGTTCATGCAGGTAATGTAATAGAAGACGTTTTCCTGCACTTGGTACATACGGCGCATGCCGTCCTGCACGATCACCGCGAGTTCGTAGGCGTAGGTCGGATCGTAGGCGACGCAGTTCGGAACCGTGGTGGCCACCAGCTGGCTGTGCCCGTCCTGATGCTGCAACCCCTCGCCGGCAAGGGTGGTGCGGCCAGCGGTACCGCCGATCAGAAAGCCGCGTGCCTGGCTGTCGCCCGCCGCCCAGATGAAATCGCCGACCCGTTGAAAGCCGAACATCGAATAGAAGATGTAGAACGGCACCATGCTGACGCCGTGGTTCGAATAGGCGGTCGCCGCGGCCAGCCACGAGCACAGGCTGCCGGCTTCGTTGATGCCCTCCTCGAGAATCTGGCCCTGCTTATCCTCGCGATAAAACATGAGTTGGTCGGCATCCTGGGGCGTGTAGAGCTGACCCACTGACGAGTAGATGCCGATCTGGCGAAACATGCCTTCCATGCCGAAGGTGCGCGCCTCGTCCGGTACGATCGGCACGATGTGCTTGCCGATGCTCTTGTCCTTGACCAGTATGGTCAACATGCGCACCAACGCCATGGTGGTGGAGATCTCGCGATCCTGGGTGCTTTCGAGCAGCGAGTTGAACGCTTCGAGCGGCGGTACGACGAGCGGCGGCGCCGATGAGTGGCGCGCCGGCAAATAGCCGCCGAGAACCGCCCGCCGCTCCTGCAGGTATTTCATCTCTTCGCTGTCGGGCGCCGGCTTTCGGAACGACAAGCCGGCGATTTCCTCATCGGTGATCTGGATGTTGAAGCGGTCGCGGACCGCCTTGAGCTCCTCCTCGCCGACCTTTTTCTGCTGATGCGCGACATTGAGGCCTTCGCCCGCCTTGCCGAGACCGAAGCCCTTGACAGTCTTCGCCAGGATCACCGTGGGCGAGCCCTTGTTCGCGACCGCGGACGCGTACGCGGCATAGACCTTCTGCGGATCGTGGCCGCCGCGGTTCAGGCGCCAAATCTCCTCATCGGACATGTTGGCGACCATTTCCTTCAGCTGCGGATATTTGCCGAAGAAGTGCTCGCGCGTGTAGGCACCGCCCTTGGACTTGAAATTCTGATATTCGCCGTCGACGCACTCCTCCATCAGGCGCTTCAAGAGTCCCTGCTGGTCGCGCTCGAGCAACGGGTCCCAGCGCGAACCCCACAGCACCTTGATGACGTTCCAGCCCGCGCCCAGGAAGGCGGCCTCGAGTTCCTGAATGATCTTGCCGTTGCCTCGCACCGGTCCGTCGAGCCGCTGCAAATTGCAATTGATGACGAAGATCAGGTTGTCGAGCTGCTCGCGCACCGGCATGGTGAGCGCGCCCATCGATTCCGGCTCGTCCATCTCGCCGTCGCCCAGGAACGCCCAGACTTTGCGGTCGGAGGGCGGGACGATGCCGCGATGTTCGAGGTAGCGGACGAATCTCGCTTGAAAAATGGCGGTCATCGGACCCAATCCCATCGACACCGTCGGAAACTGCCAGAAGTCCGGCATGAGCCACGGGTGCGGATAGGATGACAAGCCGCCGCCGTCGACCTCCTGGCGGAAGCGCTGCAGCTGGGTTTCGTCGAGGCGCCCTTCCAAATAAGCACGCGCGTATATTCCGGGGCTGGAATGCCCCTGCATGAAAATCATGTCTCCCGGGTGCGAGGCGCTGCGTGCCCGCCAGAAGTGATTGAATCCGACTTCATAGAGCGTCGCCGCCGAGGCGTAGGTGGCGATGTGTCCGCCGTACTCGGCGCTCGCTCGATTCGCCTGCACCACCATGGCGAGCGCGTTCCAGCGCATGTACGCCTCGTTGCGCCGCTCGAGCGAGCGATCGCCCGGATACTCGGGCTCTTGCGCCTTGGAGATGGTGTTGAGGTAAGCGGTATTCGGCTTGAAGGGCAGATAGGCGCCGGATCGGCGGGTGAAGTCGACTAATTTTTCGAGCAGAAAATGCGCGCGCTCCGGCCCTTGGACGCGCATCACCGAGTCGATCGACTCGAGCCATTCCTGTGTTTCGGTCGGGTCGATGTCTTCGTACGGCGAACGTTGCGTCATAGGTTAAACCCTGCAAAGAGGCAGGTGCGCATGCACTCGCCCACGTGTCCTGTTAAGATGCCGGGCACGTTACAGTGCCCCTGCGCAAACTGCCACTAGGTACTCGGTAGCACTATCTACGGGGTTTGGTTTTTCTCGGTCAAGCAAAGGGATCAGCTCGCAATGCCGCCGGCGTGGGTTCCGTTCGCGGTACGCCGACAGTGCGCTCGCCGTTCAAAGATATGCCGACTCGCTTGCCCTTCAATACCCTGTTGGTTCCGGTTCGCAAGGTCGCTGCGCGCCTCTCGCCCTCGAAGCTCGCCGGCTATCCGGCCGCCATACTACTCCTGCCGCTGAAGCCCGCGCATGCCGATTGGGCGGCGCTGCCCCACGGTGCGGTGCTGCGCGATCTGTACGGCCGCAAAGTGACCAAGGAAGGCGATAGTTTTCAGATCCGGGTCGGCGAGCGCGCCGAAACGCTGCTGATTGTCGCTTGCACCCAGGCCAAGGCGCGCGTTTTCGAGCGGCTGCAGACGGCCGGAAAACTCGCGCGCATCGTCATGGAATCCGAGCCGCGCTCGCTCCTGCTGTGGCAGCAGGGATGCACCCCGGAGGCGGCCAATGCCGCGCAGAACGCGGTCATCGCCGCACTCGAAGCGGCGGCGTTCCGTTTCGCCGCGTTCAAGAGCAAGCCGAAGCCGCGCCCGGCATTGACGCGCATCGACCTCGCCGCGGCAAAACCATTGCCCGGCCTCGATCTGACCCTGGCATCGGCCGCGGGCAACAACATCGCACGGTGGCTCACCGCGCTGCCGCCGAACACCCTCGACGCCGCGGCTTACCGGCGCTTGCTTCAGGACTTCGCGGGCCGGTTGGGCCTCAAGTACAAGTTCTACGGAGAGAAAGAGTTGCGGCGCCTCGGCGCAGGCGCCTTCCTTGCCGTGTCGCGCGGCAATGCAACACGCGATGCGGGCATCGTGCGTCTCGCATACCGGCCGCGCGGTGCGCGGGCGCCGGCCCTCGCCCTCGTTGGCAAGGGCGTTTGCTTCGACACCGGCGGCACCAACTTGAAGCCGCACAAAGGCATGCTCGACATGCACATCGACATGGAAGGCAGCGCGGTTGCGGTGGGAAGCCTGTACGCGCTTCACGCCCTGCGCTCGCCGGCCGCGGTGGACTGCTGGCTGGCCATCACCGAGAACCTGATCGGCCCGCGCGCCTACAAGCCGCAGGACGTGGTTCGCGCCCAGAATGGCACCACCATTCAGGTGATCCACACCGATGCTGAAGGGCGCATGATATTGGCGGACGCGCTCTCGCTCGCGGCGCGCAGCAAGCCGCGCGCCATGATCGATTACGCCACCCTCACGGGCGCCTGCGTGTATGCGCTCACCGAGCGCTACAGCGGCGCATTCACCAACCGTCCGGCGGCGCGCGACCTCATCGAGGCCGCCGGCGTGGCGAGCGGCGAGCGCGTGTGGTGCTTTCCCATGGACAAGGACTTCGACACGGATTTGGAAAGCGCAGTGGCCGACGTGATGCAATGTACCGCCGACTCCAAAGGCGACCACATCTTGGCGGCGCGCTTTTTGAACCGCTTCGTTCCCGACACGATCGCCTGGCTGCACTTGGACCTCGCCGCCGGCTCGCGGCACGGAGGCCTCGCGCACATTCAGTCGGAGATCACGGGCTTCGGCGTGCGCTACACGCTTGACCTGCTGCGCCGCGGATGGCCCCCGGCGCCGGCAGACCGATGAACAGGGTGACGATTCATCGCCCCGACGATTGGCACGTTCATTTGCGTGACGGAGCGCCGCTTGCCTCGGTGGTGAAGTTCACCGCGGCGCGCTTCGGCCGCGCCATCGTGATGCCCAATCTCAAACCCGCCATCGCCACCACCGCGCTGGCTGCCGCTTATCGCGAGAGAATCCTCGGCGCTTTGCCGGCGGGCAGCCGCTTCACACCGCTGATGACCTTGTATTTGACCGACACCACCGCAGCGGCGGAGATCGAGCGGGCGTCGCGCTCCGGGTTCGTGCATGGCGTCAAGCTCTACCCGGCCGGCGCCACCACGCATTCGGACTCAGGCGTCACCGACATCGCCAAGACCTACGCCGCCCTCGCGCGCATGGAAGAACTCGGCCTGCCGCTCCTGGTGCACGGCGAAAGCACGCGTCCGGAGGTCGATGTCTTCGACCGCGAAACGGTGTTCATCGATACCGTCCTCGCACCGCTGCTCGTGCGCTTTGCGACGCTCAAGGTGGTCTTCGAGCACATCACCACGGCGCGCGCGGTTGAATTCGTGTCGAGTGCACGCGCCGGTGTCGCGGCGACGATCACGCCCCAGCACCTCATTGAAAACCGCAATGCGATATTTGCGGGCGGCATCAGGCCGCATTTGTATTGCCTGCCGATATTGAAGCGCGAGCAGGACCGCCAGGCCCTCGTCGCGGCCGCCACCGGCGGCAGTCCGCGTTACTTTCTCGGCACCGACAGCGCGCCGCACGAGCGCTCGACCAAGGAAAATGCGTGCGGCTGCGCCGGCATGTTCACCGCCCATGCGGCGCTCGAGCTGTACGCGGAAGCCTTCGAACGAGCCGGCCGCCTGGATCGGCTCGAGGCCTTTGCCAGCCATTTTGGCGCGGATTTCTACGGACTGCCGCGTCACAGCGACACCATCACCCTGATCAAGGAGCCTTGGGTGCCCCCGGAATCTTATGCATTCGCCGGCGGCACGCTGGTCCCCTATCGCGGCGGCGAAACGGTCGGTTGGCGTCTTGCCCCTGAGGAACCGGCATGACGCAGCTGCCGCCCATTACCTTCGCCACGCGCTTTCGCGGCTTTCTACCGGTGGTGATCGACGTTGAGACCGGCGGCTTCAACGCCCGGACGGACGCCTTGCTGGAAATCGCCGCCGTGCTCATCGACATGCGCAGCGACGGGACCTTGTGGCGCGGGGAGACTCATCGCTATCACGTGATCCCGTTCCCCGGATCCAACCTCGAACCCGCCTCGCTGGCCGTGAACGGCATCGATCCGCATCATCCGCTGCGGCCGGCGATTCCGGAGGACGACGCGCTGCATCGAATCTTTCGCGAGGTGCGCACCGCCGTGCGCGCCGCGGACTGCACCCGCGCGGTGCTGGTGGGTCACAACGCGTTCTTCGATTTGAACTTCTTGAACGCCGCGGTCGCGCGCACCCAGATCAAGCGCAACCCGTTCCATCCCTTTACAAGCTTCGACACGGCCACCTTGGGCGGCGTCGCGTTCGGGCAAACCGTGCTGATGCGCGCGACCTTGGCCGCCGGTCTTGAATGGGATTCGGGATCCGCCCATTCGGCCGCCTATGATGCCGAACGCACCGCGGACATCTTTTGCACGGTCTGCAACCAATTCCAAGGGGTATTCGAGTCGAGCCGCCGCCGGTTGGCGGCCATGGGGCCCCTCGAGATCGAGCCCGAGACCCCCTCAGATCCGTGACACCCTCGGCCGCCTGGGCAGGCCGCGGCTGCGGGTGGCCTTTAGCCGACGGCCACCGCGCCGGCTTCCGCCAGCAGCTGCTTCAGTTCGCCGCTCTTGTACATCTCGATGGTGATGTCGCAGCCCCCGATCAGCTCGCCATTGACATAGAGCTGCGGGAAGGTCGGCCAGTTCGAATAGGTCTTCAGGGCATCGCGCACTTCCGGGTCTTCGAAAATGTTCACATGGGCGAACTTCGCGTTGCAGGCGCGCAGGGCGCCGACCGTCTGCGCCGAAAAACCGCATTGCGGAAAATCGGGTGTGCCCTTCATGTACAGCACCACCGGCGCGGCGGACAACTGACTCTTGATTCTTTCGATAGTATTCATGGTCGACGATCTCCAGCAAATTTCATTTGGGTTTGGGTGCGCGCTGTGCCGCGCGTTTGCCCAGCAGCACCAGCACGGCCCGCTGATCCGAGGCGCTCAAGGTCCCCCAGGCGGCTATTTCGCTCATTGTACGATAACAGCCGATGCAATATCCGTGTGCATCGAGCACGCACAGATTGACGCAGGGGGACGCGGGCGCCAGGTCGGGCATCGTTGCAGTATTGGGGCCGGGTGCCTATTCTTTCAAGTTTGCGCAATGGGTCGCCGCCCACATTAAGGAATATGAATGAATTCGCCGGTACCGGTTCCCAAGGACCTGCCGCAACAGGTCGAACGGGCGCTCGCGGAGGATATCGGCAGCGGCGATCTGACCGCGGCGCTGATTGCGGCCGGCGCGAGCGGGCGGGCCTCGGTGATCACGCGCGAAAAGGCCATTATTTGCGGCATTCCGTACGTCAACGGCACCTTCGCGCGCATCGACCCCCGGGTGCGGATCGAATGGAAGATCGCCGAAGGCGCCGCCGCCCTGGCCAACCAGTGCCTGTTCGAGGTCACCGGCCCGGCTCGTGCGCTTCTCACGGGCGAGCGCACCGCGCTCAACTTTCTGCAGCTGCTGTCGGGCACCGCGACCGCCACCCATGCCCATGTGGAGTTCCTGAAGGGTACGGCGTGCCGCCTGCTCGATACGCGCAAGACCATCCCCGGCCTGCGCACCGCGCAGAAGTACGCGGTGCGGGTCGGCGGCGGGCACAATCATCGCATCGGGCTCTATGACGGCATTCTGATCAAGGAAAATCACATCATGGCCGCCGGTTCCATTGCCCGGGCGGTGTCCGCTGCCAGAGCGAGCGGGGCCACGGTTCCGGTGGAAGTCGAGGTGGAGAGCCTCGCTGAGCTGCGCCAGGCAATCGCGGCCGGCGCCGACATCGCGATGCTGGATGATTTCCCGCTCGATAGGATGGCGGAGGCGGTCGCCATCAATCGCGCGGCCCCCAAGCCTTTGAAGATCGAGGCCTCCGGCGGCGTGACCATGGACACCATACGCAGCATCGCGCAAACCGGCGTCGACTATATTTCCGTCGGCAGCATCACCAAGCACGTGCGCGCGATCGATCTATCGATGCGCTTTCAGTGGGAACGTTGACTTTACCGGCCGGGCCGCGCGCTGGGTTCGCTCAGGCGATGTTCGCGGCCTTGAGCACCCGCTGCGGCTGCGACACGCCGTAGCCCTGCGCGTAGTCGACCCCGAGACTGCGCAGCATGTCGATGATTTCGACGTTCTCGGCGAACTCGGCGATGGTCTGCTTGCCGGTCAAATGCCCGATCTCGTTGATCGAGCGCACCATTTCCCGATCGATCGGATCGTGCAGGATTTCCTTCACGAAGCTGCCGTCGATTTTCAGGAAATCGACCGGGAAATGCTTGAGGTAACCGAACGAGGAGAGTCCGGTGCCGAAATCGTCCAGCGCGAATTTGCAGCCGAGTTCCTTCAGCGCCTGAATGAAGCGGTTGGCCTGCGAGAAACTCGCGATCGCCGCGGTCTCGGTGATTTCGAAGCAGATCTTGCTCGCATCCAGGCCGCTGCGATGAAACTGATCGATCACGTAGGGCAGGAACTTGTCATCGCCCAGACTCTGTCCGGACAGGTTGATCGAACACATCGCGAGTTTCTCGCGCTCATCGGCTTCCGAGACCAGCCAGCGAAAGGCGTTATCGATGACCCAGCGATCGATCTGCGGGGTGATGCCGTAGCGCTCGGCCGCGGTGATGAAGTTGTCGGGCGTGACGATCTTGCCGGCTTCGTCGCGCATGCGCAGCAGGAGCTCGTAGTGCGCGCCGGTCTCGGACTGCTGCAGGGGGAGAATCGTCTGCCGGAATAGCTCGAAGCGGCCTTCTTCGAGCGCATTGTTGATGCGCGCGGCCCATTGCATCTCGCGGCGCCGGCGCATGAGATCGATGTCGTTCTCTTCGAAACTGTGCACCCGGTTGCGGCCCGCCTCCTTCGCCGCCTGGCAGGCGCTGTCGGCGGCGCTCAATACCGAAGCCACGTCGGCGTTCTCGGCCGATAGCGGCACCACCCCGATGCTCGCGCCCAGGCGGAAGGTGCGCTCTTCCCAGGTGAACTTGAAATTGCGCACCGCCTCGCGCAGCGATTCGGCCGTGCGCATCGCCTCATCCAGCGTGCAGCTCTCGAGCAGGATCCCGAATTCATCGCCGCCCAAACGCGCCAGGGTGTCGCGCCAGCGGACTTTCGATTTGAGCATCGCACCCACTTGCCCGAGCAGCGCATCGCCGGCGCTGTGGCCGCAGGTGTCGTTGACGATCTTGAACTGATCGAGATCGAGGCAGCACAGCGCATAGGAGGTCTCGCGCGCCTTCGCGCTCTTCAGGGCCCGTTCCATGCGATTTTCGAATTCGCGCCGGTTGACCAAGCCGGTGAGCACGTCGTGGCTCGCGTGGTAGGAGAGCCGCCGGTTCAGCTCGCGCGCCTCGCTCACATCGTGGAACACGAGCACGCCGCCCGATACCGCGCCGCTGCCGTCGCGAATCGGCGATGCCGTGCTTTCCACGTAGATCTCGTTGCCGTCGCGCCGGATGAGGAGCATCGGCCGCACCGACTTGATCGAGCGGGTGCGGCGGATCGCCACCGCCAGCGGATTCTCCAAGGGTTCGCAGGTCTCCTCGTGGAACGCGCGAAAGATCTCCTCGATCGCCCGCCCCTGCCCGTCCTCGAGCCGCCAGCCGGTGAGCGCCTCGGCGACCGGATTCAGGTAATCGATCACGCCCTTCGCGTCGGTGGTGATCACGGCATCGCCGATGCTCTGCAGCGTGATTTGCGCGCTCTCTTTCTCGCGAAACAGAGCCTCTTCGTACAGCTTGCGTTCGGTGATGTCGAGTTCGACGCCGACCAGGCGCAACAGGCGTCCTTTGTCGTCGACCTTGGCCTTGGCGCGGCTGATGACCCAGCGCCATTCGCCGGTGGCGTGACGCATGCGGTGCAGACTCTCGAAGATCGGCGTCTTGCCCGCGACATGATCGCGTATGGCGGCCTGCACCCGCGACATGTCGTCCGAGTGCACCAGGGTGCGCCAATCGGGCGCCGGTCCCGCGCCCACCTCATCGTAGCCCATCATCTGTTTCCAGCGCGGCGACAAATACACCCGGTTGTTGAGCGTATCGAAATCCCACAGGCCGTCGTTGGCGCTCGGCAGCGCGAGTTGATTGCGCTCCTCCAGATCGCTCAATTGCGCCTGGATTTCGATGCGCTCGAGTCCGATCGAAAGACTGCTTCCGACCATTTTCATGAGCAGGTGCAGCTGAACCTCCCAGTCATCGCGCGGCCGCGCCCCGGCAATGCCGAGCAGGCCCGCCGCGCGCCCCTGAATGAAATAGCCGATGATCAGCACCGACCCGATGCCCAAGTTGGACCACAGGGCCGCATCTTCGGCCTGATCGCTGCGGCTACCGGACGTATCGCGTATCTCCGACACGCGCAGCGGCGCGAGCCGAGAGCGCAACCAGGGGAGCGCATCGAAGCTCTGACCGCGCAGCTGTTCGGGGTTGCCGGTCGCCAGCAGGCCGCGCGCTACCTGTACATCGGCAAACATCGGCACTTCGGGATCGATGCTCACGTGAAACGCCGTGTCGGTGCGCGTCGCCTCGCGCAAAAGTTCAAGGTTCGTGTTTATGCACTCGACCGCGTTCGCCGCGGTCATGGACTGAAAGTCGACCGCTATCTTGGTGCAGATGACATCGAGGCCGACAGCGGGACGCAAACCGCGCCTGCTCCAGGTCTGCGGCGCCAAGACATCCGAAGCGGTGAGGTCCGGATGTCGGGGATCGTTGGGTGCTATCGCCATGCGCCGTCGAGAGTCCCCAGATTACAATTGCGGTTGCAGATCAATAGTTTGCCACTCGACGCGGGCTGAAATTCGAATCTGCCACACAGTTCCCAAAATTGGGTCCCGGGGCCTATATACGGGAAGATTCTCGCATAAGTTGTCAGGAATACAAGCTAAGCGCTTGTATTCTTAGGGCTTCAACCTTGAGTTTACTTAACAAGGGCGCTCGCCTGCCGGTACAGCTCCCGCAATTTTTGCTCCATTTCGAGCTGCAGACGCTCGAGCTCGGCCGCATCCAAACCCTTCGGCACATAGACCGGTTCGCCCACCACGATGGCGATGCGGGCCAGCGGCTTTGGGATCACGAACCGGTCCCATTTGATCTTCCAGGCGCGCGAGGCCGCATAGGCCATGGGAATGATCGGCCGCTGCGACAATTGCGACAGGAGCAGTGCCCCGGGCTTGAACTTCCATGGGGGTCCGCGCGGACCGTCCGGCGTGATGGCCGGAGAGATGCCCTCGTGCGCGAGCGCCTGGTAGTAGTCGCGCAGCGCGCGGGCACCGGTGTACGAGGAGGAGCCGCGAATCACCTCCCCGCCCAAACTGCGCACGATCATGGCGCCGAGCTCGCCGTCGACCGATGGGGAAATCAGGAATCCCAATTTCACGCCCGCGGCGCGCAGCCCCAGCAATTGCTTGACGCAGAATAATTGGTGTTGATGCCAATAGACCGGGATGAAGGACGGCGCACGCTCGAGCGCGGCGTTGATGTGCTCGACGCCGACCACGCGCACCACCCGGCACCAGCGCCAGACCAATTGCACGACGGCGAGACCCACCGGCACCAATATTTTATAGAGCAGCAGGCGGCTGCGCGTCAGGCGTCGGGCCGAGCGCGTCTGTTGTTCGTAGAGGGTATTGCGAAGGCCGCCGGCGGGTTTTTTCACCGGCCTACTATACAATGTGGCGATGCAAACCACGGCCATTCCTCCGGGACCCGCCGAAAGCTTCGACTTGGGCGGGAGCGATGAATCGTTGGCGCGGCTGCGCGGGTATTTCACGCGCTACGGCGACGTCTACCGCGTTTTCGCCCCCAGCCGCGGCGTCTACAACTACGTGATCAATCATCCCGACGACGTCAAGCACGTGCTGCTGTCGAATCACCGCAATTACACCAAGGGCGAGGGCATGGATCAGGTCAAGATCCTGCTCGGCAACGGCATCATGACCAGCGAGGGCGAGTTCTGGCGGCGTCAGCGGCGCATGATGCAGCCCTGCTTTCATCGGCGCGTCATCGATCGCTTCAGTCAATTGATCCACGAAGTCAACGAGAAATTCGCGGCGCGCTGGGCCGACAAGGCGGTGCGCGGCGAACCGATCAATTTGACCGACGATGTGAGCGAACTCACCCTTGAGATCGTGCTGCACTCGATCTTCGGCCCCGACCTCGAGCGCCTGGAGCGGCAATTGGGCGCCAATCCCTTCGAAGTCGTCGCCAAGGAGCAGAACCGCGACTTGAAATTCGCATTCCGCTTCCGCTCGCTCACCAAACTGGTCGCCGAACTCATTGACCGGAGGCGGCGCGAGGCCCCCGCTCACGAGGATTTTTTGGGCATGCTGATGGCGGCGCGCGATCGCGACCACCACACCGCGATGAGCGAAAAGGAGATGATCGACGAGGTGATGACCCTGATCGTCGCCGGCCACGAGACCACCGCCGCCGCGCTCACCTGGACCTGGTATTTGATCAGCCAGCACCCCGAGACCGCCGCCGGGATCGAGACCGAGGCGGACCGGACCGGCGCCGATATGCTGCGCCTCGACGCCGCCGAATCGCTCGCCTTCACCCACCAGGTGATCCAGGAGGCGCTGCGGCTGTATCCGCCGGGGTGGCTGTTCACGCGGCGCACGATCGAACCCGATGAACTCGGCGGCTATGCCATCGGCGCACGCACCGACGTGTTCATCAGCCCCTTTACACTGCATCGGCACCCTGCGTTCTGGAGCGATCCGGAGGAATTTCGCCCCGAACGCTTCGCCGGCGTCGATGCCAAGGAGCGACACCGGTTCGCCTTCCTTCCGTTTTCGGTCGGCCCGCGGCACTGCATCGGGGAGAACATGGCCATGTTCGAGATGCTGGTGCACGTAAATCGCATGACGCGCCGCTTTCGACTGACGCGGGTCGGCGCCGATCCGATCGAACTCGAGGCGCAAATCAACTTGCGGCCGCGCTCCAATCTCATGATGCGGGTAGAGGTGCGTCGATGACGCGAACGACATTGCTGGACATTCTCGAGCAGAACCGCGAGGTCGATCGCGCGGTCACCTACCTCGAGGGGGAGAATTCCGAACGCCGCGTGCGCTACGGCGAGGTGTACTCGCGCGCGCTCGGAATATTGCACCACCTGCAGGCGATGGGTGCGCAGCGCGGCGACAAGATGATCATTTTCCTGAGCAACAACGAGCAGTTTCTCGACGGTTTCTGGGCGGCGCTGTGCGGCGGCATCGTGCCGGTGCCGCTCGCAGTCGGCATCAGCGACGAGCATCGCCACAAGCTGCTGCGCGTCGCGCGCAAGCTCGGCGATCCGCTGCTGTACACGGACGCGAAGAATCTGGAGCGCCTGGCGGCCCTCGCGACCCAGGTGGGCGAGACCGCGCAGTTCCAGCAGATCAAAGCCCGTTGCTTCCTCGTCGAATCGATCACGGATATCTCGCGGCCCGGCAAACTGCAGCGCCCGAACCCTCAAGACCTGGCATTCATCCAGTTCTCCTCCGGCTCGACCAGCGAACCGAAAGGCGTGATGCTCACGCACGGCAATCTCATCGCCAACATCGAGGGGGCGACCGCCGTCGGCCAATACAACGAACGGGACGTGACCTTGAGTTGGATGCCGCTCACCCATGACATGGGCCTGATCGGATTCTATCTGGTGCAATTCGCCAATCGCGCCCACGTCCATCTGATGCCCACGGACCTGTTCGTGCGCCGGCCGCTGTTGTGGCTGCAAGAAGCCTCCAAGAGGCGCGCCACCCTCACCTGTAGCCCGAATTTCGGCTACCGCCATTTCCTCAAGGTCTTGGGCGATCGGCGCTTGGAGAAGGTGGATCTGTCGAGCATACGTTCGATCTACAACGGCGCCGAACCGATCTCGGTGCCGCTGTGCAACGAGTTCATGCAAAAGCTTGCCTACACCGGACTCAAGCACAAGGCCATGTATCCGGTGTATGGCCTGGCCGAAGCCTGTCTCGCGGTGAGCTTCCCGGACCCCGACACCGACTACCGGTGGATCCGCGCCAACCGGCAAAAACTCGGCATAGGCTCCAGGATCGAGATCAACCCCACGGATCCGCGCGATGCGCTCGAATTGATGTGCGTGGGACGGGTGGTCCCGAACACGGAGCTGCGCATTGCGGATGACCAGCGCGTGGCGGTCCCGGACGAAGTGGTCGGGCACATCTTGATCCGCGGCCCGAGCGTCACGCGTGGCTATTTCGGCGACCCCGAGGCGACCGCGCTCGCCATCGATGCCGACGGCTGGGTCGACACCGGCGATCTCGGTGTGCTGCACGAAGGTTCCCTGTATATCACCGGGCGCAGCAAAGAGATCATCTTCATCAACGGCCAGAACTACTATCCCTACGACCTCGAGAACATCGCGCAGCGGGCCCCGGGGCTCGATCTCAACAAGGTGGTGGTCGCGGGCGTCGCCAAGGCCGGCACCCAAGGCGAGGAGCTGGTGGTGTTCGTCCTGCATCGCGGCAGCCTCGAGGAATTCCTGCCCACTGCCGCGACGGTCGGCCGCCTGATCAACGAGCATACCGGGCTCGAGGTCGCGCAAGTCATTCCCGTCAAGCGCATCCCGAAGACCACCAGCGGCAAGGTGCAGCGGCACCTCCTGGAGCAGGCGCATGTCGCGGGCGAGTTCGATGCGGAGTTAACCCAGCTGCGGGCGCTGCGCGAGGCGCACACCGGACCTCATGTGCTGGGTTCGGAGCTCGAAGCAAGACTGCAGGCGATTTGCGAAGCCACCTTGCCGGGAAAGCGCATCGAGGTGAGCGACAACCTGTTCGAGATCGGCGCGAGCTCATTGAAGCTCATCGAAATCCACGAGAACATCGATCGCGATTTCCCTGGGCTCATCGATCTCACGGAGCTCTTTGATCACCCCACCGTCGCCGAACTCGCCAAGCACCTTCAGGGCAAGCTCAAGCATTGAGCCGCTCGGCGCCCCGCCGGGACGCCAGCCGCTGATCAATCCGCGCCGTACAGCGGCTTCTTCAGGCGCCAGCGCCGGTACGACCACAACCAATCGGCGGGATGATCGAGCACGTCGCGCTCGCATGCCCGCGCGTAGCGCTCGGTGATGGCATTCGCCGGCAGCGTCTCGCGTCCGTCCCACAGTGGACGCAATTCAACCTCGTAATAACCGCGCCTCACCCGTCGCATCACCAGATACAGGATGGGCAACCGGGTTGCGCGGGCGATCTGTTCAGCGCCCACGTAAAAGGCGGTTTCCTGGCCCAGGAATTGGCTCCAGTAGCGCTTGTCCGTCGACACAGGCGCCTGGTCCGCGTTGATCGCCACCGCGCGAACGATGCCGCGACGCTGCAAAATATCAGCGAGCAGCTCCTTCGCCGGAATCAGCCGCGCGCCGAAGCGCGAACGGACCTTGCGCATCAAGCGCTCCGCCCAGGCATCGTGCAGCGGCTTGTAGGCGGCATCCACCGGATACCCGAGCTGCAGCGTGACGCCCTGCAGGAGCCACTCCCAATTGCCGAGATGCGATGTCACGAACATGACCGACTGCCCGGCGTCGAGGTAGCCGCGCGCCGCCTCAAGATTGAGAATGCGGATGTGCGAGCTCATTTGCTCGGGGCTCATCGACACCGACTTGAGCACTTCGACCATGACATCGCAAAAATTCTTGAGAAATTGCCGGTGGATCGCGCCGCTCTCGGCCTCGGAGAGTGTCGGAAAGACCTTGGCCAACTGTTCGCGGATGACATGCTGGCGGTGGCGCACCACGTAATACGCGAGAAAGTAGAGAAACCCGGCAAATGCATACAGCACCCGCATCGGCAGGCGCGAGAACAATTTGACCATGGATCGAGAGTTTACGACATCGAACGCGTCGACTTCAGATCTTCATTTCGTAGATCAGAAACACCGTGCGGCTGGAGATTTGATCGTAAAAGCCACGCGCCCGGTAATTGTCCTCGGCGGTCAGCCAACGAATCATCGCCCAGCCGCGGGCACAGCGGGATCACCTGATGGATTTGATGATCGGACATGGAGGCCCCTCTGGTGCGAATGCTAATGCATTCGCTGAGTGAACCACAGTCCCGGCTTGCCCCTTTGATTCAGCCCGATACTAAGCGCGGCCAATTTTGATTCCCACAGGTGTGCAACCGGCAGTCCCTCCCGATGCATGTGCTGTATGCGCTGCGCAATAATCTGCCCTTGACTCATCTCTTGAACACTTATCTCGTCGGCGCCAAAGGCGGACGGCCGCGTTCGACTATCCGCGCCCAGATTCTGAGTGCCGAGATCCGTCTTGCCGAGTTCCAAATGATGAATCGCCGAGGGAAAAGATGCGGAAGCAAGAGCGCCGGCGCCGTCGCGGACGAGCTGCGACGCCGGTTCCTTCGGCGGCCGCAAGTCCAACGGTAAGGTTGATATAGGTGCTGGGTGGACGAAGGACTTGCCGATCACCGGTATAGAGCGCGCGGCTTCCGTTGCGGCATGCGATGAACTTCCCCGGCTGAGCGGCGGCAATGCGATGGCGGAATTAAGCAAGCCAAGGCCGCATAAGGAGCCGGCCGCTAAACTGATCAGTCGGATCTTTCGGGCGCTTCCTGTCTTTTTCGGGCTGTTCATTCGTCACTCAAATGCCGCCGATATGCCTGCGAAACTCCTGGTGGTTTGAGTGATCATTGGACCACATTGGAGGCCGCCTGTCGGGACGCCAGCGCACCCAAGGCGCCGCGTCCCATTGTGCCTCCCGGCGATGAGACGGGGCGCGGGCGATGCCAGTCCTTAGATTACATAAGCGCGCCAACGCACCGACAAATTCATGTCGCGCGGCTAGCATTGCGATATCGGGTCCTATCAGGCATTCCGCAAGTTCGCGGCTCGCGGGACCTGGATTCTGCATGAAAACTTCACTGCGATTTGAACCACCGCCGGGACCTTCCGCGATGGATGTCTGCGGTCAGCAATCCGGGGCCGCGATTTCTGCGTCGACCGTGAGTGGCTCGAGGAGTACCTTGCGTCTGCGCGCCGGCGCCCACGCTGTTGCCGATCGTCCCAGCACCCCCGGTGCCATAATCGCCACTCGGATCTGCGTGAGGAAAAACCACAAAGGCCCGCTATCGGCGCTCACTCTCTAGGCGTGGACGGCCGCGACTTCCCGGCGCGACCGCGCCCCGGGCAGTAAGCGGTTCATCTCGGTCTTCACGACCGCGTAACACTCGCAGGCACGGGACTGCAAGCCGATCCGGTCCAAAACGTCGATGTGCCCCCGCCGATACCGTATGAACCCGCCGTGTTGCAAACGACCCGCGGCTTCGGTGATGCTCTCGCGACGCACGCCGAGAAGACTCGCGACCAAATCCTGCGTCATCGACATACCCTGCGAAGGCACTCGATCCACGGTCCACAAGAGCCATCGGCTGAGCTGCTGTTCGACCGTGTGATGGCGATTGCAGGCGGCCGTCTGACACATTTGCGTAATCAGCGCTTGCGTGTAACGCAGCAAGAGAAACTGCACCGCGCCGGCGCGAATGAATTCCGCAGCCAGCAAGCGCCGCTCGAGCCGGAAAGCATGCCCCGCCGTGCGCACGACCGCGGAGCTGGGAGTGGTGTTGCCGCCCAGAAACAACGGCATGCCGACGATGCCTTCGGGGCCGACGCCGGCAATTTCCGACGATGCGCCCGAGCGCGTCACATAGAGCAGTGAAACGATCGCCGTAACCGGGAAATACGCATGTTCGAGTTGCCGGCCAGGCTCGTAGATCGCGTCGCCGAGGCGCATCGGGACCAGTTCCAGCCTCGCGGACAAGCGCTCGAATTCGGCGGTCGGCAGGGCGGCTAGCAGGTGGTTTTGAGTGGGATGATGAGCTATGGGCACGAACGCTCTCGGGACTTTTTCGTCCTAGTGCTTGCCGGTGATTTCCACGCCGATTCCACGGTAGCCGAGGAAGCGACACGCGGTGTTGAACATGGGCTCGCCGCTGACGCGAAACTGCTGGCGCGACCCGTCGGTATTGGCACGACTCAGGGTGAAATCGAGAAAGGGCTGGCGCGCATCGATCCTCGACTGCAGCGCCTGACGCTGCCCCTCGTCCCACCCGCCGGTTGGGCTAGGACACGCATCGTCCTTCAACGTGTCGACGCGGATGCCGAGCATGTCGAGGACCGGGCCCGACACCTTGGTAAAACTGCCGCTCTCGTCCTGCTCCCAATACCAATCGGAAGCGAGTTCGGTGAGGCTGCGGTAACGCGCTTCGCTCTCGCGTAATTCGGCAGTGCGTTCCTGCACGGTTTGTTCCAACGCGGCATTGAACTGCTCGAGCTGCCGGTACAACAAACGTACCTCGATCATGTTGCGGATGCGGGTCTTCACTTCCACGAGATCGAAGGGTTTGCTGATGAAATCCTTGGCGCCGGCCTGCAGCGCACGCAGCTTGTGGCCGGGTTGTGCCGTGAGCACGATGACCGGTAAGTAGCCGTCGGCTCTGTTCGTTTTCAGGCCCTCCATCACCTGGAAGCCATCCATGCCGGGCATCTGCAGGTCGAGCAGAATAAGGTCATAGCGATTCTTGCGATGCAATGCGCAGACTTCCAGCGGGTTCATGGTCGCGCTCACGTTGCGATAGCCGGCTTCACCGAGCATGCTCGTGAGCAGCTGTACGTTGGCGCTCTGATCGTCGACGACCAGAATTTGCGCGGTTAAGATCTCCTCGGCATCTATCATTGAGCACCTCGAAGTGAGCCGGCGCGCTGCGCGCGCTGCTTCACCAATGCCAATGCGCTGTCCAGCGTGTCCATGAACTCGCGGACCTTGATCGGCTTGGTCAGGTAACGAACGAAGCCGGCCGCCATGCCCTTCTCGATGTCGTCCGGCATGGCGTTGGCGCTGAGCGCAATCACCGGAATGTGCGCCGTTTCCGAATCCTCCGCCAGGATGCCGAGTGCGATAAGTCCGCTGATGCCGGGCAGATTGATATCCATCAGAATGACGTCCGGCCCGGCCGTGCGCGCGATCTCGATGCCACGGATACCGTCCTTCGCCACCAGCAACCGGATATCCGGCCGTCGCTCCAGGAGCTTCTCGACCAGCAATAAGTTCGCCGGGTTGTCCTCGACGCACAACAACGTGTGCAGCGGCGCGTCGATATGCGCGTGCAAAGGAACGGCCGCCGTGCGTTCGGTCGCGACGGCGACGAGTTGCGGCGTGTGCGTCGAGTGCAGTTCGATCCAGAATACGCTGCCAACGCCGACCGTGCTTTCGGCGCCGATCTCCCCGCCCATCAGTTCGACCAGTCGCTTGCTCACCACCAGGCCGATGCCGGTCCCTTCCTCGCTGCCGGACTCCTGCCCGAGGCGATTGAAGGGTTGAAACAGCTGGGCGAGCTTTTCGGGAGGCAATCCATTGCCGGTATCGTGCACGCTGATGCGCGTGCGTTTGCTGGCACTCACGGTGCAAATCACTTCGACCTTGCCGCCGGTGCGATTATATTTGATCGCGTTGGACAGCAAATTGATGAGAACCTGCTTGAGCCGGGTGCGGTCCCCTTTGACGAAGGGCGTGCCGTCGAGGCGCGGAAAGGTCAAACCGATGCCGCTCTTCAATGCCAGAGGCTCGATCATGCCGCGGCAATCGCCCAGCACGTCGGCAAGCGAAATAGGCTCCGGGGACAGCGACAACTTGCCCGATTCGATCAGCGCCAGATCGAGGATTTCGTTGATGAGCTCCAGTAGATACCAACCGGCCTGTAGGATCTGGTCGATGCTCTGCCGTTGGGCAGGCGTGGGCGCCGGCGTACCCGATTCCATGAGTTGGGCGAACCCAAGAATCGCATTCAGCGGGGAACGCAATTCATGACTCATGTTGGAGAGAAAGTCCGACTTCGCTAGATTGGCCTTTTCGGCCGCCAGCTTGGCGCCCTGCAATGCGAAGTTTGTTTCCTGCAGCTCCTGGTCGAGAATTTGGCGCTCCGTGATGTCGCGGGCCGCGGCGAACACTCCCTGCAGCGTGCGGTCACGGTCGTAGAACGTCGTGGCGTTGTAGGACACCACCGTTTCCTTGCCGTCCCGGGCGCGCGCCGTCAGCTCGTAGTTGGTGAGCTTGGTTTCACTCAGCACGCGTTTGATGCCCGCTTCGGCCCGATCGGCATCGGTGAAATAATTCTTGAACGGCGCGCCGATCAATTCATCGCGCGTGCAGCCGGTGAGCGCCTCCATCTGTTTGTTGACGTCCGAGATGATGCCGGAGGGATCTATCGCAATCAGAGCATCGATGTTCGATTCGATGAGGGATCTGGTATAGAACTGCTGGTCGCGCAGACGCTGATCGAGCCGTTTTTGCTCGCTTTCGAATCGATTGCGCAGCGTATTGTCGGTCCCGATGAGCAGGTAACCGATGATCGAATCGCGCGTATCGCGCAGAGCCGTGACGGACACCACCGCCGGAAACCGGCTGCCGTCCTTGCGGATATAGGTGAGCTCGTAGATATCCTCGATGCCGCGCGAAGCCTTGAACACCAGGGCATCGAAACCCGGCTCGATCGGGGTGGCCAACTCCACGCTCAACAGCTTGGCGCGCGCGATCACCTCTTGCGGATCGGAAATATCTGCCGGCGTGATCTTGTCGGTGACTTCGGCAGCTGTGTAACCGAGCATGCGTTCGGCGCCGACGTTGAAAATTTGAATGACGCCCTTGGCATCGGTGGCGATACTCGAGAAATTCGCACTGTTGAATATCGCGCGCTGCAAGGTCGGTGCGATGTCGAGCCTGCCCTGCCCATGCGCGTCCGGCATTGCCGCAGCGCCACCGGCGTCGCTCTTGGCGATCTGCGTACTTGCCACCTTTGCCATTGCGGTATCCGTTTGAACACTATGGAACACCCGCACGCCCGACGCGCCTCGGCTCCACATAAGCCAATCATCATCACCCCTATGCGGCACTCCTTCGGTTCGTTGCCGCACATAGACCGTGGTCTTTCAATAAACAATGGCATCCGCCCAGCGGCATCATCTCGTTCGCGGGTCACGGAAATTGGCGGCCGCAAGCAACGCCGCGCAGTCTGCATCCTTGGCGTGGCCCGGATCGATCAGCACTAAGACGGACTTGCCTCCCAGGATATTGACGGAAGGCTGAGCCAACGTCCCTCGCACCAACACCGTCGAACGCAGGCGCAAGAGCCGCACACTCTTGGGATGACCGCGCAACGCCAAATCAAGAGCCTCGGACTTGAGATGAATCACGCCTTCGCCCGTGATCAGAACCGGGTCGGTGTCCACGACCAGAGTCTGCGCCGTCAGAGTGCCTTCGCGGGCTTCAAACTTCGCGACTCCGCAGCGGACGGCGGTCTCTTGGGTGCTTTCGGAGACCAACAGACCCAACCCGCGCAGATCGGCGCCAGTGAGTTCCGCGAGAGCGGCGCGAATGGTGCCGTGCGGCAGCACCAACGTCACCGTGCCGTTCGCGCTTGCGGCGACTTGGTGGATTGAGCGTCCCCGGCCGGTGATCGTGATTTGCGCCTGCAGCAGGCCTTCCATTGGTGGCTGGCCCGAATCCTTACGATCGATTTGTCCGAGTTGCAGGTCGGCGATTTTGAGGTTCAAGTCAGCCGTCGGCACCTCCGGCCTCGCATCCAGCCTGACCTGCGCAATGAGCTTGCCCTCGAGCACGTCTGCCAACAGCGGCGCTACGACTATGATTCCGTGATCGATCGTGGCTTTGGCCGAGACCTCCTGTAGCGACACCCGGCCCACGTCAATGCGGTGAGCGCGGAAGGCCACCACCGCGTCGCCGCGGCGCATCGTGCCGGGATCGAGCATTGCGTCGGACAATAGCAGTGGCGCGCTCGTCTCGGGCTTGGAGATGCGGCCTGCTGCGCGTTCGCCGAGATCGGACATGCGCAGGATCTTCGAATTCAGGTCTATGTCGAGTTTCGGCCGACCGCTTGAGGATTCGATAGCCACGGTGCCTTGCATATCGCTTTGTCCGACGGTCACCGCAAGTTCGCTGAACTTGGAATTGGTGCCGCGGCGCGCAAGCGTGCCGGAGAGGCGGTAGGCGCCGGTATTTACCAGAGTCACGCCGGTCAAAAAATAAATATCCTTCAGGTCTGTGCCGGCCGCATCGAAGGTCGTGTCGAGCAGGTCGAAATCGAACGGTCGCACCAGGTAGCCGCGACCGGTTAGGCGCGAGCCGCTCGAGCGCTCATCGAACGCAAAGTGATAGGGTCGCTTGTGACTGGCGGCGGCTAGCGGATCGCCGGTGATCTCGAAGGAGGCTGCCCGGCCGTTCAGTTGGCCCCTCCCTTCGAGCCGAAGTGATTGCAAACCGCCCACTCCGCTTTCGTCCTGGGCAGAGACCGTACCGTCAAATTGCAGGTGCCGAAGGGCATCGTCGAGCACGACTTGGGCGTTCGGGATCGACAGCACCCGAATGATTGGCAAGTCTGTGTCATCGGTCTTGCCCGGTGCAGTCATCTGCCAATTGGCACGTCCCGTGGAGTCGCGCACCAAATGAAACGTCGCAGCCTCCATATCCAGTTTCACGATCCCGAACGCGTGACCAATCGGGGGTATTCGAAACCCCAACGACATTCTTCCAATCTCCGCCGTCACCCCTGAAGGCATCCACGGCGGATTGAATATCGTCACGCGTGCGGCAATCAACCGCGGATGGAGCGAGAAGAACTGCGCGTCGAGAGTCCCCGCGATCTGGATTTGACGTCCCGCGCGCGCGGCGAGCATGCGTATGAGCGGCTCACGAAAGTAGCCCGCGTCTATAGCACCGCCGAGCCCCGCCGTCATGACCACCAAGGCGGCGAGTATTGCGACCGCGCATATGAGCCCCCGGCGAATGATCGAATTATTCACGGCCAATTGACGCGCAAATCCGCGCGCCCCTCGTGGGGCTGCGTTTACCTTCTCGTAGCGCTGGCTTGCCGATCACTGCCACCGCACCCTGCGGCGAGAAGTGTGGGCTCTTACAACCTTCGAGTCGCCAGCGTGTGATACGCGACGAGGAACACGGTCGCCCCGATGACCGCAACCGACACGCTATACACATTGAGTCCGGTCACGCCTTGCATGCCGAACGCATTGAATAGCCAGCCGCCGAGCACCGCCCCGACTATGCCCAAGAGGATATCCAACAACATCCCTTCACCGGTTTTGTTGACGAGCTTGCTAGCGATGAAGCCGGCGACTAACCCAAGCACGATCCATACTACAAATGACATTGTCCACTCCGGAAGATTGGATTAAGTGTCTACTTGGACCTTAGCGGCGCGCCGCGATCGACGCACCATTTTCTCCGCCGATCACCACTTCGACACGGCGATTCAATTGCCGTCCGCCGGAGTCCGCATTATCAGCAACGGGAAAGCCCTTTCCATAGCCCTGGCTTTCAATCCGCGTCGGATCTATGCCGCGCGTCACCAGCGCCGATTTGACCGAGTCGGCTCGTCGTTGCGAAAGACCTTGGTTATAGGACTCCGTGCCTACACTATCGGTAAAGCCGTCAATTTGTACACGCCGCTCGGGGTGATCGGCGAGAAATTGCGCCAATTGGTCGAGCTTGCGCGCCGATCCGGGATTTAATTGAGCTTTGCCCGTGTCGAACAGCACATCGCCCAGGGTTAGCACCAGGCCGCGCGGGGTAGGTGTTGCTTTGAGCTGATCAACTTCCGCCTGTAACCTAGCTGCTTGGTCCGCTGCTTCATCGCGCTGTCCCAAGGCCGTATTGGTCGCGATATTTGCATTCTCGACGTCTCGAGTGCGGGCGGCCAGTTGAATCCTGTCGCGCTCGGCCTGACCGGCCGCCACACGAGCGTCATCCGCTTTCGCGGCGGCATGCGCTTGCGCAAGACGTGCCGTCTGCGCCGCAAGATATGCCGGCTGCGCAATAGCAGCATCGTCGTGATGCATCGAGGCCGCTTCGGCGATATCAAGCTGCTTCTTGGCCGCCTCCAGATCCAGGGCGGCATACTTGTGGACATTCGGATCCGCTTCCGCCGCTTGCACCACGGTCCGCGCACTTTCCAGCGCGGCATTCGGTTGAGGAGTCGAGACGCAACCGGCCAGCACCAGAGCCCATCCCATTCCCATCACAATTCTTGCGTTCATGTCATTGCCTCATTGAACCGCAGGTGAGCTGCGTGTCGTTTCTTGCTGAAGGGTATGCATACTCATGTCGAATTCCATTGCTGCCTTGTGCGATCGTTGCTGCTGCGCCGTCGCTTCGGCAAGCTCGGCGTCTATGTTCGCTCTCTCGGCCAACATGGTGGCCGGCTGAAGATCACGGTCCGCGTTTTTCTTTTCAGCGCGTGCCAGTTCGTCGCGCGCGGTCGCCAACTCAACCGGCGCATATTCCGGTGCCCCGGAACTTTCCGCCCGCTGCACCGATGACTTCGCCACCGCAATCTTCTCGTCCGCAACGGGATTGCTGGTGCATGCCGCCAATGCCACTACCGTCACCGCGATTGCGGCGGCGCCTCTGGTCAGTTTCGATATTTTCATACGCATGTCGGTTTCTGGTCCTCTTGGTATCGGCGCTCGCTCGAACGGCCACGGCAGGTAGATTGCGATCAAAAATCACTGCAAGGCCGGCTCTCGCAAATCCCGCGTTTGCGCAGCGCCTCGCGACTAGTGAAAAAATAGGTTACGCGCCCGCCACGGGAGAGTCGGTACGCTGGCGCACTTAGCTTCGAGAATTTTTCTGCAACCGTCCTACACGGTTGCCGACCACCGCACGCTGTCAGACAGCGTGCACCGCGGGGAGCAGGCGGTCATATTCTTTTTTTACGACCGCGTAGCATTCGCAGGTGCGCTGCTCCAATCCCGCACGGTCCAGCACCGATATGCGTCCGCGCGTGTAATGGATCAGTCCTGCCTGCTGTAAACTAAGCGCCGCCTCCGTCACCCCTTCACGGCGCACGCCCAGCATGTTGGCGATCAGTTCCTGCGTCATCAAGAGCTCATTTCCGTGCAATCGATCCAAGCTCAGCAGCAGCCAGCGGCACAATTGCTGGTCGAGCGAGTGATGACGGTTGCAGACGGCGGTTTGCGCCATCTGCGTGATCAACGCTTGCGTATAGCGCAGCAGCAAATGCAGCACCGGACCGTTTCTATTGAACTCGTCTTTCAATATTTGCGCCCGCAACCTCAAGCCCGCGCCGGCGCTTTGGACCACTGCACGGCTGGGCGTCGATCCGCCCCCCATGAACAGCGAAATGCCCACGATTCCTTCGTTGCCAACGACGGCGATTTCGGCCGAGGCACCGTCCTCCATCACGTACAGCAGCGAGACGATGGCGGTGGTCGGAAAGTAGACGTGACTGAGCGTATTGCCCGATTCGTACAGCACTTCCCCCAGGGGCATGTCGACCGCCTCGAGCATCGGCAGCCAGCGCAGCCATTCAGTGTCCGGCAGCGCTGCAAGCAAGTGATTGGCTCTTCGAGCCAAAGAGGGACTGTTTACCGTGCTCAGGGGTTGCTTCGGGCTCACGGGATAGCTGCCCGCGACAACCGCAGGTATCCGCATCTGGCCATGTGACGACGGCGCATAAGCACCGTAGCGTACCGATGATAGATTGTTTGCGCAAACAACGGCGCGTCGGCCCGCCAAAGGCGCGCCCTGCGCCCTCGCCGCGGCTACTCGAGCCGCCTAATCAGGTATTCCCCGCGCTATGCCACCTACTTGAATCTAGACCCGGGCAGCGCGGACAGAGGTGGGCTTTGCCGCCACGTTCCTCGTCACACTCTTGGCGATGATCGAACTCCCGGCGAAACCGCCGGCCTGAGCGCGGTCCGACTTCAATACCTGATCCGCAACAGCGGCCGACACCAGAGGCCCGCTGGCCACCATCAATGCAGTGTTTAACAGTATGTTCATTTGCGTTCTTTGGTCAGCGAGTCACTCACGCTGCCAACGGCGCTTTGGACTTTCCCAACGACCTTGTCTGCTTTGCCTTCGGCCGTCAGCTTTGCGTCACCGAGCAGCTTGCCCGCCGCTTCCTCGACGCTGCCCTTGACTTGTTTGACCAAACCCTCAATGCGATTCTTGTGCATGCTGTCTTTCTCCGCAAGTTGATGAAATAACGAAGTTTTACGCCCTGCGAACCACCCATACGATGAGTGCGACCATGAGTATCGTTCCTAGAATGCCGCCGCCGATGTACATGAGAATCTCCGTTAGCTGAATTGAGCGGCCATTGAAGCATGGGCGACCATTGCGGTCTGGACGCTACCGCACCCAAGCAGCGTGGCGCCTCGGTCAAGTCCCGGAACGGGCGGGTTCTCCGAGGATCAACCGTATGCTGTGTACATTGCCGTCATCAACCAACGGAATGTGCGTTTGCAAACTCGAGGCCAGCGCCTCGCCATCCAACTCCGCACGCGCTACGCCGCAGCAGCGGCCGAGAGGATTGTCGATCAGGATTTCGTAGCGCGATGACCGGTACTTGAACACGATCTCGAAGTGCGGCCATTTTTCAGGGATGCACGGACTCAGGTACAAACTTGTTCCCCGTACGCGAAATCCAAGGATCCCCTCGAGGCCGGCGCGGTACATCCAGCCAGCCGATCCCGTATACCACGTCCAACCGCCACGCCCTACATGCGGAGCGACGGAATACACGTCTGCGGCAACCACATAGGGTTCCACCTTGTAGCGATGCACATCGGCGCGCGTGCTCGTATGGTTGATGGGGTTAAGCAGCGAGAACAACTCCCAGGCGTTGTTTCCCTGGCCGAGCAGAGCGTACGCGAGCACCGACCACGTGGCCGCGTGAGTGTACTGACCGCCGTTTTCGCGAATCCCGGGCGGATAGCCCTTGATATAGCCGGGGTCGGGCAGGCTACGATCGAAGGGCGGCGTGAACAGCAGCGCCAGCCCGGCGTCGCGTCGAACGAGAAGCCTATCCACGGCGGACATCGCACTCGAGGCGCGAGTCGGGTCGGCGGCGCCCGAGATGACGCCCCAGGATTGGGCGATGGAATCGATCCGACATTCGGTATTGGTGGTCGATCCGAGCGGCGTCCCATCGTCAAAATAGCCGCGCCGGTACCATTCGCCATCCCAGGCCTCCCGCTCCAGTGAGTTCTTAAGCGCTGCCGCGTGCGTGAGCCACAGGGCCTCGCGAGCGGGCTGATCGCGCGCACTCGCCAGGGGCGCGAACGCCACGAGCGTGGTATGCAGAAGCCATCCGAGCCAAACGCTTTCACCCCGTCCCATCTCCCCAACCCGGTTCATGCCGTCGTTCCAGTCGCCCGTGCCGATTAGCGGCAAGCCGTGTGCTCCGACAGATAGGCTCTGCTCCAGCGCACGCGCACAGTGCTCGTAGAGCGGAGCGCTGTCGTCGGAGATCACCGGCTGAAAATACGCGTCTTGCTCCTCGGTTCGCAGCGCCTGACCTTCCAGAAACGGCACCGATTCGTCCAAGACCGCGACGTCCCCGGTCGCCTCGACGTAGTGGGCGGTGGCGTACGCCAGCCAAACCCGATCGTCGGTAATACGAGTGCGAACACCGGGGCCGGCCGACCGCTCCTCTCCCGACGGTAGCCACCAATGCTGCACGTCGCCCTCGATGAACTGTCGGCCGGCCGCTCGCAACAAATGCTCGCGTGTCAGGGCCGGCCTGGACAGAGCCAGCGCCATGCCATCCTGAAGCTGGTCGCGGAATCCGTATGCGCCGCTCGCTTGATACAGAGCCGATCGCGCCCACATGCGGCAGACGAGCGTCTGATAGAGCATCCAGCGATTCAGGATCACGTCCAGGGACCGGTCGGGCGTTTTCACTTGAACCATGCCGAGCACGTCATCCCAGTACTGAACCACAGTGCGCAAGACCGCGTCGAGGTCGACCGACCGGTAACGGAGCAGCAGGGATTGCGCGTCGGTCGCGCTCGCGGCTTGGCCAAGGAAAAAGACCATCTCCAGCGTCTCGTCCGCGGCGATTTCTACGAAGGTTTGCAGGGCGCAGCAAGGATCGAGGCCGGCGCCCACGCGCTGCGACAGCGATGCTCGTCCGGTAAGCGCTGCCGGTCTGTCGAGCGTGCCATGCCGTCCGAGAAACTCGCGCCGGTCGGCGGTCCAACGTGTTTGAGATCCGCCGAGATCGGCGAACGCCACGCGCGAACCGAACACGGTGCTCCAGGGGTTGTGCGCGAACATCGCGCCCGTTGCAGGGTCGATCGTCGTTACAACAAACGGCGCCGTGGCAGCTCGCGAGGGCCCAAGCACCCATTCGACGTAGGCCGTGACGGAAAGTCTTCGCGCCCTTTGCGACGTGTTGCGGATCTTCAGGCGCGAGATCTTGATGGGATCGTCCATCGGAACGTACACCATCAGATCGAGGTCGATACCGTGTGAGGCGTGTTCGAACCGGCTGTATCCCTGCCCGTGCCGGGCGCTATAGTGCGCGCCGTGATCCCGGATCGGCGACGCCGTCGGTCCCCACAGCTCACCGCTCTCCTCGTCGCGCAAATACAGGGCCTCGCCCGGCCGATCCGTAACCGGATCGTTGGACCACGGCGTCAGCTGGTTCTCCCGACTGTTCAGCGCCCATGTGAATCCCCCTCCCTCCGCCGCGACTTGGAAGCCGAATCCGGGATTGGCGATGACATTGATCCACGGAGCGGGCGTCGCTTGCCCCGGACCCAATAGCGTGACGTATTCCCGTCCGCCGGCCGCGAATCCTCCAAGTCCGTTGAAAAATTCGAGATCGAGCGGCGCGGGAACCATCGTCTCCGCCTCGAGATGTGGGCTGCTCGTCGTTCGCCGCGTAGCGGGCGCAGCGGGTGCTCGCAGACGATCGAGTTGATCGGACAGGTAGCCGCGTTGCCCGACCAACACCACGCGCGCAACGGACGGGAGCCGCGCGCGCGTCTCTTCCGAGATCAGATCCGTGCGCAGCAGAAATACGGAGCCGCGGGTGTTGTCCGCGCCGATCGGCGGATGCGACTGGCTCATTCGAAGCTGTGTCTCCAGGGCGAACTGCAGGTCCTGGATATAGGAAGTTGCTCGTTCGTTCAGGATGACGAGATCGACGGGAAGCTGCTTCATGCGCCAGTATTCGTGAGCGCGCAATAGTTGGCGCGCGATGCCAATGTCCTCGACATCGTCGATTCGCAACAGCACGATCGGCAGATCCCCGGAAATGCCGTGAGCCCACAGTGCCGCCGGCCCGCCGCCGCCTCGGCGTATGGCATCGGACGACGGCCGCATCGAGGCGTCCGCATACAGCACGTAGCCCGCGAGACGCTGAAATAGGCTGGCCTCCGCGGCGTCGATACCGAGATGACGAAGTTGGATCTGCGCCTGCGTCCACGCCAAGGTGGCCGCGCGCACGAAGGCGTTGGGTTCATGGTGCTTGTCGACCAGATCCAGAACGCTTTCGCGAGAACCGGCAACACTGGTCCAGAATGCAATGCGCACAGTGGCACCCGCCGGTACGCGCACGCGATACCGAAGCGCGAACACCGCATCGAGGACAGTGCCCACGGTATTGGACAAACGCCGTCCGTCCATCATGGCAATCGGCGCCAGAATGTCGCGCCCGCGGCCGAGGAACCGCGCGCGGTCAGTCTCGAGCTCCGGCTTGCCCAACGCCTCGCCTTCAATGACCGCATGATGAGCTGCCCAGATTTCCGGATCGGCGGGCGAGCGCCGCCGCCGCGTCGCCAGGATCGCGCCCACCTTTGCCACGTACTCGGTCTGCACGAAAAGCTTGGAGAACGCCGGATGCGCCGCATCGGCCGCGGGGGGCGCAAGCATGAGTTCCGAGTGGGACGTGACTTCCAGGTCGCGCATTCGATTGCCGGTATTCACAATCGATATGCGGCGCACCTCGGCGTCGTCCTCCGGTGAAACGACCACTTCCAGGATCGTAGCGATTGAGGCGTCGCTGCGAATGAATTCCGCTCGATCCTCGGTGAAGTTCACTGCGTAGCCGTCGGGCTCGACGCCGCTCGGTTGATAGCCGCCGGACCACACGGCACCGCTTTCGATGTCGCGCAAAAATATATAGCTGCCGGCATCATCGCGTGTGCGATCTTCGCGCCAACGCGTTATGCCAAGATCGCGCCAGCGACTAAAGCCGGAGCCGGCGCTCGTGAGCATCACCGAATAGCGGCCGTTCGAGAGCAGATGGGTTTGCGGCGTCGATTCGCGCGGTATCCTGAGTCGCCGTGCTGCCGGGACCTGCACATCGCTGACTCGCGCCGCGGTGCGAACTTCTTCGGCCCGGGGAAGAGCCACCAAGACATCGCGCGGCGTGCGTTCCTGCAACAGCAGTTCGGTCGCCTGTATGCTCGGTTGCGCATGAAACCGTTCGCGCATCCTGCCGTCGAACAGGACGTTGGCGATGGCAACCACGGTCATGCCCTGATGATGCGCCATAAATGCGCGAACGACGGCAACCCGGGATCCCTCCGGCAGACGGCTGTGAGTGTAGTCGAGCGCCTCGTAGAAGCCGTACCGGCCGCGTGCGCCGAGCGCAACGAGTCGTGCAAAATTGAGCGCGGCGCGCTTCGGATCGACCATCACTGCAAGGCCCGTCGCGTACGGCGCGATCACGACGTTTTCGCTCAAACCCCGTTTCAGCCCAAGGCCCGGCACGCCGAAGTTCGAATACTGGTAGGTAAGCTCCAGGTCACGCGCATTGTAGGCGGATTCAGAAACGCCCCAGGGAATGCCGAGTTCAACACCGTAACGTATTTGCCGCTGGACGATCAGGCGATGGGTTTGTTCCAGTAGACTCCCGGATGGCGCACGCATGACGAGCGATGGCATCAGATATTCGAACATCGACCCGGACCAAGAGATCAGCGCTGCCCCATGGCCAACTGGTGTGACCGTGCGCCCCAGCCGAAACCAGTGCCGGGCCGGCACGTCGTTCTTGGCGATGGCCACGAAACTCGCCAAACGCGCCTCGGAGGCGAGTAAGTCGTAGCAGCTCGGATCAAGCGTGCCCTCGGGCGCCCGGTAGCCGATCGAGAGGAGCCGGCGCTCGGGATCAAGCAAAAATCCGAACTCCATCGCTTGGGACATTTCCTGCGCCGTCGACATGATGATTGCCAACCGTCGCAGCAGCTCGCGGACGCCCTCATCGGTCAGGCTGAGATCCCGCTGCCAGCTCTTGACCGACCTTTGGACCGCTTCCGCCCAAAAAAGCGTCTCGCCGCCCACCTCATCGCCCATCTCGTGGGTCAGCGCCCGCGCAATGTCTGCCAGGGTCGCGGCCAGAGGCGCGATCCGGGCAAGTTGCACCGCGAGGTCCTTAGGCTTCGCCTCATCGTCGTCAAGCGCCGCGGCGAGCGCATCGAGGGCGTGTTCAAGCTGCGCAACGGCGATGGTTTGCGTTCTTAGTTCGTTGGGAAGTTCCTGAAGGGCTTCGCGAGTGAGGTTCATGGCGTCTGCGACGCCAATACATGGCAAACGGCCAGCCGCGGGTAAATCGATCCATTCGCGGCACGCATTCGCGAGTGCAATGAGATGCGCCGCAAGGTTGCCGCTGTCCACGGAAGAGACGTATCGAGGATCCAGAGGGCGCAGATCCCGTGTGTCGTACCAGTTGTAAAAATGGCCGCGATACTGCTGCAGGCGGCTCATCGTCGCCAGCGCCGCTTCTAACCGATCAACGGTCTCGATCGTCCCTGACCATCCGAAGTCGCGAGCGCTGACGGCAGACAGGATGTACAGGCCCATATTGGTCGGCGATGTTCGATGCGCCAGGACCGGCCGCGGATCTTCCTGGAAGTTGTCGGGCGGCAGCATATGATCGTCCGCCGTAACAAATGTCTCGAAGTAGCGCCATGTGCGGCGCGCAACCAGTCTCAATGCCCGGGCGTCCACGTCCGCGACCGCCAGATGCCCCGCGACTGATGGGGAGAGGCTGATCCATACGGCGATGGCGGGAGAGGTGATCCAGAGGATCACGAACGACGCCGCCAAAACCCAAGCGTCGGGTCGAAGGTACCCGATCAGCACCGCGGCGACCACGGCGATGGCTACGCCTCCGCGCATGCGCCGGTAGGCGCTGTAGAGATCGAGCTCGGAACTGAGGTTCGCCTGAGCGGCAGTGACCCACTGAAGCAGGTTCCGCCGGCTCACGAACAGGCGAAACAGCGTTCGACTGATCGCGTCGATCATCAGCCATGCCTGGTATGCAAGGAAGATTATCAGGAAGGCCGTCTGGGACGCAGCAAGCCAGATATCTTTGCGGAGGGCGCGAAAGTGGCTGCGCATCTTGACGCCGGAGCGGTGCGGCACAATAGCGAAAAAAATAGGCAGCAGCGTCGGCAAGCCAATCGTCAATACGACAAAGATGCTCCAGACCAGCGAGCCGTTGCGCGGCAATGCCCATCCGGCGAGCAGCGCTGCGACACTCGCAGGCGCCGATAGCGTCCGCCGCAGATTGTCCAACATCTTCCATAGGCCGATCAGCGGTAAGCGGCGGCTGCCCCGCATGGCTCCTGCCGCATCTCCCCTACCGAAGATCCAGGGCAGCAGTTGCCAGTCGCCACGCGCCCAGCGATGCTGGCGTGCGGCAGCGACGTCGTACCTCGAGGGAAATTCCTCGACCACCTCGATATCGGAAACCAGACCCGCGCGCGCAAAGATCCCCTCGAACAGATCGTGACTGAGCAGCGTTCCGTCGGGTACTCGACCGGCGAGCGCGGCTTCGAAGGCATCCACGTCGTAGATGCCCTTGCCGGCGTACGAGCCTTCGCCGAAAAGGTCCTGGTAGACATCCGACACGGCGGCCGCATACGGATCGATGCCGCTCGCGCCCGAGAAGACGCGCTGAAAGATCGAACCTTCGCGGCCAACGGGCATGGATTGCGCGACCCGCGGTTGCAGGACGGCGTAGCCTTCGACCACGCGTCCGGTTTCGGCGTCGAACCGAGGGTGGTTCAGCGGGTGCGCCATTTTGCCGACCAGGCGGCGTGCCGTATCCCGCGGCAGCCTGGTATCGGCATCGAGCGTAATGACGTAGCGGACGCCCGGCGGAACCGCAGGGGGATGCCGATTGGCATCATGGAAGTTCGTATCGGCCGCTCCGCGCAGCAGCAGATTCAATTCATGCAGCTTCCCGCGCTTGCGTTCCCATCCCATCCACCGCCTCTGCACGTCGCTCCAGACTCGGCGACGGTGGAGCAGGAGGAAGCGCTCGCCTGCCGAGCCCTTGCCGTGAACTCGGTTCAGTCGCGCAATGGCCTCGCCCGCCATCGCGAGCAGCGCCTCATCTCCGGCGGCGATTTCGGTCGGTGCGTCCGTCCAGTCCGAAAGCAGTGCAAAGTACAGCTCGCCTTCCGGCGAAGCGAGGTAGTGAATCTCGAGGCGTTCGATCTGCTCTTCGAGTGCGGCGGCGGTGGTGAGCAAAGTGGGTACCACCACCATCGTTCGCAGATGCGATGGAACGCCGTCGCGCAGCGCAAGACCGGGCAGGATCGTTGCGCCGAAACCCAACATGACGGCGCGATTCACCAGCGCGATAGCCGCATCGAGCGCGGGAATGAAGCTGAGAAAAGCCAGCAGCGCCAAGTGGCCAACCGGGATGCCCCACGCCTTGAGCACAAACAGTGGCAGCGACAGCGCCGCGGTCGCAATCAGGACGATGGCAGCCACGTAGCCACCAACTCCGCTCGCCATTGCGCAACGGCGGGGCCAGCTTAAGAGCGGCTTTCGATAGCCGATGGTTGCTTCGAGGGTGCCCCGGCCGTTTGCGATCAGGTAATAGCCGGGATCACCGCCGCGATCAGCGCCATGCCCGTTGTCCGTTGCGATAGATGCATTCGCGACCGCCAATGCCGCGGCCGCGATTTCAAGTTCAGTCAGATTCGACCCTCGCGCAAAATGCTCGATCGCCCGCCGATAGAGGTCACGCGTGGAAAAATCCATGGTGGCAAAGTCGCTGCCGGCGCGCAGCAGCTCGTCGACCAGGCTGACGCTTTCGAAGAATTCCGGCCAATCAACATCCGAGAGCAACCGCATGCTGGTGATGATGTTCCGTACGGTCACATTCGAGGCGCCCTGACGATGGTGTTCGTCGCGCACCGCCTCGTCCAAGGTTGTGCCCTGCGCGACCAAGCGTTCCTCCAGCCATTGCAGTGCCGGCGTCACTCTCGGGTCCTGGTCCCGCAGTCGCTGGAGGAGCTGGACGGTAAATGCCGGTGAGAAAGATGCGCGATCTCCGTCGCGGCCGATCAGTGCGTCGGGCTCGGCGGTATGGCCGTTGACGCCCAGAAGTCGATCTGCAAGGGCGTCCGCTTCCTGGCGCGCGGCACGACTGCTTACGATGCGTGCCGCGGCGCGGCGCAGATTTTCCACGAGTACGATCCGCAGCGTGATCGCCACTGCCCAAAGCTCGCCGATCGTCAGTGGCTGAACGCGCTGATAGGCGCGCACGAAACAGCGCAGCGTTTCAGGATCGAATCGACTGTCGGTGTGGGCAACGAATGCCCAGGCGACGCCGAACACGCGCGGATACCCGCTAAACGGACCATCCCCCAACTTGGGCAACAGCCGATAGAAGCTCGGCGGGAGGTCTTCGCGGATTTCCCTGATCTGCTCTTCGACGATGTGATAGTTGTCGAGGAGCCACTCGGCGGCGGGCGAAATTGCGCGGCCTTCGCCTGTCGCTGCGGCGATATCCCGATAGGCTGCAAGTAACACCGCCTCGTTATCGCGCAGCCGCGCGCCCAGAGTATGGCGCGCTATTCGGCGCTTCGTGACCGGTTGCGCGGCGGCGAGACTTGCTGCGTGCTGCTCGAGGCGCTCGATGCTGAATAGCTCTGCGCGCAGGATCTCATCACTGTTCCAAGGCGAAGCGGGCGAACGGCGCCTGAAGGCGCGACCGACGAGAGATATCAATTTGGCCGGTTCATCGAGTTGCAGGTGTGTGAGCCAGTCGGCTGGTGCCTCTTTCGCCGACACGGCAGCGCGCCGCCGTTGGCTGCCTGGTAATTCACCGCAACATCGCGCATGGCAGTCTCCTTGAGCGTTCGGGGGTCATACTGCGCCGAATTCGCGGCAGGGTCGGTACGCTGGCGCACACTCTCGCCGGCCGAACCGACAGCTTATACCAAAGCGACAGTAATGAGTAATGGCGTTGCGATGCACCGATATGTTCGCCAACGAACTGAATCTTTTGATGCAACGCCGATAATGGCTGCATCATGGATCTATGCGAGACACACAGATGATCCGCCTTGCGCCTTTCGCACGTTTCGCGCCTTTCACGCCTATCGCCGCATTCAATCGGCGCCCGCCGCATTGCATGCGCTCCCGCGTCCTCTTGGCCGTTGCTATTGCCGTCTCGCTCGGTGCTTGTTCATCGGTTCCGTCGGCATTCAACGCTCCGAAGTCCTCATCCGTCGCGCTGGCGCATCCAGAGGAGACCCGTCTCGGCGCGCAGTTTGACAATGCCGCACGCAAGCGGGACGGCGATTCCGCGTTTCGAATTATCTCCGTCGGTGTCGATGGATTCCTGGTGCGAGCGCAAATGATCGATGCCGCAGAGAAAACCCTGGATCTTCAATATTTCATCTTTCGCGGAGACGAAACGGGTCGGCTGCTCACCGATTCCCTGATGCGAGCAGCCGATCGTGGAGTGCGTGTGCGGGTGCTCGTCGATGACGGCGACACGGTCGCGGGCGACGAGCAAATCAGCGCGTTGGACGCCCATCCGAACATCGAGATTCGGATCTTTAATCCGTTCGCCTATCGCGGGCACAGCAAACTGCGGCGCTCGATCGAGTTCATGCTTCACGCCTCGAGACTCGACTACCGAATGCACAATAAGCTGCTGGTCGTCGACAACTCAGTTGCGCTCATCGGCGGCCGCAATATCGGCAATCAATACTTTCAGATGGACCCTGATTCCCAGTTCGCCGACGACGACGTTTTCGCCGCAGGTCCGATCGCCATTCAGCTCTCCACGGCCTTTGATGAGTACTGGAACAGCCGCTTCGCCGTGCCCGCGGCCGCGCTTGATCGCAGCCAGCGTTCGCGGCGCGCATTCGCGGAACGACGCGAGCGCGCGAATGAGCGCCCGGAGCGCCACTTACAGGGGCTAAAGACGGACGGCGTCGATTATGTGGCGCGATTGGCAAGCGATGAACCCTATGCCGGGATCATCTCGGGCCGGCTGCCGCTGGTGTGGGCCCGGGCGCAAGTCATCAGCGACACTCCGGAAAAAAAGGGCGTGGAGCGAGGTAAGTTAGGCGGCCGCCTTATGGCCGAACAAGTACTCAAAGCCGCCAGCGAAACGCAAACCGAGCTGCTGATGGTTACGCCCTACTTGGTACCGGCTCCGGACGAATTAGCGGCGCTCAAGGACCTGCGTGCGCGTGAGGTCCACATAGGCATTTTAACCAACTCGCTCAAATCAACCCCTGATATCCTGGCGCATTCCGGCTACATGAAGTTCCGCGTCGTGTTGGTCAAGGAAGGCGTGGAACTGTATGAAACCCGATCGCTCCTGGGCAATACCCGGGGGAGCGGTGAAACGGCGTTAGTGTCGAGCTACGGCAACTTTGGTCTGCATGCCAAATTGTTGGTGTTTGACCGAAAACGAATCTTCATTGGTTCGATGAATTTCGATCAACGCTCGAAGCACCTCAATACCGAGAGCGGTCTGATCATCGACAGTCCGGAACTCGCCCAACAAACGGTCACGCGTTTTGGGCACATGGTGCGGCCGGATAACGTTTACGCGCTGGCATGGCGCGAACCGACTGGCGGAGTACCGGCGCATCTCGTGTGGGATACCCAGGAGCATGGCAAAACTGTTGAATACACGCAGGAACCCGAGCGAAAGTCGTGGCAGAGGTTCGACTTGAAAGTTCTGTCGTGGCTGCCGGTCGACCGAGAATTATGAGCGTCGGTAAGTCGCCTTTACTCGCACTGATCGTGGCGCTGAACATTCTGCCGGCTGTGCGCGCCGCGGCCCCGGCAGCGGCCCAGACCGAGATCAACCATCTGCTCGGACTCATCGAACAATCCGGCTGTGAGTTCTCCCGCAACGGCACTTGGTACAATGCGCAACGGGCGCAGGCGCATCTGCGCGCCAAGTATGATGTGCTGGCCGCGAGCGACCAAATTAAGACAGCGGAAGATTTTATTGAGAAAGCCGCCAGCAAAAGCAGTCTGAGCGGTCTACCCTACCAAATAAGGTGCGGCGGCGGTGCCGCAATTACAACCAAACAATGGTTCGACGCGGCCCTGGTGCGCTATCGCAACAATATCAGCCGCAGCGTTCCTTGCGCACCGCGCGTTGCGCGCCGTACGCAAGGACTCTGCCCTGCTGCATTACTGCAATTCGTCAATCATCCAATCTGACCGTCAGATCGTTATGAACGGACTTCACGTGTTCCGTGTCACGCGCAAGGGATCCCGCTTTCTCGATGGCCTCTTGGCTCCTCGCGGTACCGGTCAGCCACACGACGCCATTCGTGTCGGTCTCGACATGAATGCGCCCCAGGCTGGTCAGATGGTCAGCCGCGAGCTTGGTCTTGATTTTCGTGGTGATTGCCGAATCTTTCACGTATACCGTGGTGGTCGTTCCGACTGAATTGGCATCGTCCGACGCGATCGCGGCAGCCGACCCGAGCAGCGCGCCGAATACGACGCAGGTCATTGCGAGTTTTGTCTTCATAAAAATTCCTTGAGTTTAGATACCGCTGCGAGTCTCTCACGAGGCGGGATTTCGGGCGGTTCGCTACCGCACATAGGGCGGCTGACCCATCGGGAAATCATTACGAATCACCCAACAGTTCGGCTACCGGATGGAGCTGTTCCACGTGTTGCGACACGACCTTCACTATGACAATGATTGGAATGCTGAGAAACATTCCCCAGACCCCCCAAAGCCAGCCCCAAAACATGAGTGAAATGAACACCGCCGCCGAATTCACGTTCGCGATACGGCCTGTCATCCACGTGGTAACGAAGGTTCCGATCACGGTGGCGATCGCGACCGATGCTCCGCCGACCAGTGCCGCCATTCCCAGCGAGTTGAATTGGATGAAGGCGGCCATTGCCGTCGCCACTGCAGTGACCGCCGGGCCCAAATACGGCACGATTTGCAGCAGTCCCGCCGCCGCAGCCCACGCTCCGGCGTTCTCCAGGCCAATCCAGCGAAACACGATCCAGGTGAGCAACCCCAACAGCAAGTTGGTCGTGAATAGCATCAGCAGGTATCTTTGAATCGAGTGGTTGATGTCATTCAAGATGTGTACGGTGATTTTCTTCCTCGACAGCGACGGTCCGGTCAGTCGCACGAGATTTCGTTTGAATCGATCTCCTCCGAGCAACAGGAAAAACACCAGAAAAACCACCATGGCGGCCTGACTTAACGCGCCCAAGGTACCCACCGAACTTTGCCAAAGGAAGGTGCGCAACTTGAAGTTGGGCTGATCGACGATAACGTGAGTGGCGGTTTGCCGCGGCGCCGACGGGCCGCCCGCTGCCTGGGTGGCCGCTTTTTCCACCTGCGCCGCGGCGCTTTGCATCTTCTGCATGCTGCCAATTTGGCCGATTCGCATGCTCTCAAGCCCCGACGACAGCTTCGTCGCCGCCTCCGGCAACTGCCCGATAATGGTTTGCATTTGCCCGCGCAATGAATACACGCCGAACGCGAGTGCGCTCATCACGCTTGCCATCACGACAGCCGTACCGACAACGCGCGGGATCCTAATCGCCTCGAGCCACGCCACCAGCGGATACAGCGTGTAGGAGATGACGATGCCAACTAACAGCGGAATCGCGAAGGCGCGGGCCCACCACAGGGCGTAGACCGATGCGAGCGCTGCCAGGACTCCCAACGCCAAGCCTCGCGCATCGACCGCGGGCCGGGATGCCGGGAGGGTGACGAGCGATACCTCGAGTGCGGAGGCGGATGGCTCATCTGCGCTCTTCGACTCGGGAGCTACGGCCACGGCTGGAATTTGGGCGTCTCCCATATTGAAATAGATACCGTTAGTTCGATCGTGGAGAGAAAGGCTACGCGCGCCATCATAGCGTCGGTACGCTGTCGCACCAAGCTTCTCGGCCGATCATCGGTTCCCGCTGCTCGGCCTTGATCTTAAGGAACTGCAGGGAACACCCTGTCAGATCCTTTCACAGGACCTGACTAGCCGTGCGGTGCCTGGGGTTTTCCCGCCGGCTGCGGCTCTTGGGTCTCTTGCAAGGTTTTCTGCTCCACCGTGTAGAGGCGCGGAGCCGCCCCGAATTGCGGCCGGTTATCCCGATGGGCGATGAAAGCATGCGCGCCGCCTCTTTGTCGGGGCGTTACCGCACACAGGGGCAGGGGTACCGTACACAGGCGCGTAAGGAACGCTGACGCCAGCGAAAGCCATGCGCTTGTTGATCCTACGGCGATATTACGCAACTCAACCATGCAGCCGCGGATCCTTGCCGGTCGCCAATGCCGGACAACACTTCGGATTCTAGGCGCATCCGGTATGTGCTCATATTGTGGTCTTCGCCCAAATGAGTGCAAGATCGCGAATACGACGACAACGGCGGAGCTGGTATGTGTGAGCTTGACGATCTGGATGAATTTGCGCGCCGCTCGGGCGAGCTGACTCGAAGACAGTTCGGCGCAATGGCACTCGGTGCCGGATTGGCGGCGGCGTTGCCGAAACTTGCCCATGCTGCGGAAACCAAGGGGACGCACGTAGAAATAAAAACTCCGGACGGTGTTGCGGATGCCTATTGCGTGCATCCGGCGGCGGGCAAATATCCCGGTGTGCTCATTTGGCCCGACATATTCGGATTGCGCCCTGCTTTTAAGGCAATGGCCACCCGACTGGCCGAGTCAGGCTATTCGGTCCTGGTCATCAATCCCTTTTACCGCACGAAAAAAGCGCCGACAGCGCCGGAGCATCCCGATTTCAACGATCCTGCGACGCGACAAACACTCATGTCCCTGATGGGTACGTTAACCTCCAATACTGCCGTGACCGATGCCGAGGCATTCATTTCGTTTCTCGACAGCCAGGCATCCGTCGACAGGAAGCGAAAAATAGGTACCACCGGATATTGCATGGGCGGACCCTTCGTGTTCCGCGCAGCCGCAGCTCTCCCGGATCGAGTCGGCGCAGGAGCCACGTTTCATGGCGGCGGACTCGTAACCGACAAGCCGGATAGTCCACACCTTCTGATCCCGCAGATGAAAGCGCACTTTCTAATCGCGATCGCGGAAAATGACGACGCGCGACAACCGGAGGCGAAGGTCGTGCTGCGCGATGCTTTCGCCAAGGCCCACTTGCCGGCGGAAATCGAAGTCTATGCGGGCACCTTGCACGGTTGGTGTCCGCCCGACGCGCAGGTCTATAACCGCGATCAGGCGGAGAAGGCCTGGAGTCGCATGTTGGCGCTGTTCAGCAGCTCGCTGGCGTAAGTTCGCTGCGCGCCACGTCTCGCGCATCGATCACATGCGCCCGAAGCTCTCGGGTAATACCTGGCCATCGGGTGCAGTCAGAACGAAAATTGCAAGTTGACGGTCTCCACGGAATCCAATTTCTTCAAGGGCGCCGCCAACGTCCGTATGAATCCGCGAGCAACGCTCGAATTCCGGATGAGTCGCTGCACGTAACATCCCGCGATCGGGCGCCTGACATTCGATCGCGATGGACTGCGACGTTCTAATCATGCTCAATTCACATACTGCAGCACTCATGGCCATTGCGGCTTGTGCGAACGCCTCGGATGCCGATGTCGACCTCATGGGGAAAATGCTGCCAATGGCCGGCCATGCTTGGGGGTCCGCCTATCGACAGGAGAACAACGCAACAACCGTGCCAACCGCCTCAGGCGAGGCTGGCTCTGGCAACCGGATTATCAAGTGCCAGTTCTTCCTCGGACACACCTTCACCTTCCGCATCACGCTCGGTTTCGTCCCTGGTGTCTTCCCAGGCTTCGCCTGCCGTCACCAGCGGCTGCAGCGGTGCAGACCAGTCCCTTTCGGTCATAGCGGTTTCCGAATACCCGAGATCATCAGGCTCCACCTCATCGATGGGACCAGTCCAGTCTTCAGGCGGTTCCGCGAACTCGAGCGGCAACGTGCGCCAAACCTCTTTGTCGATCTCGTCAATGTCACCATCGAAGGTCTGGATTTCGATGGTTCGTGACTTGTTGTCGTATGCCGTAACAACGAACGCCTCGCCTTTGTCCTGGCGCAGGTACCACTGATCGATGCGTGCGGGTCCCACTTTGTTCATGTCCGGCTCCTTTGGCGAAATTCCCAAAAGAAGCGTGCGCTTCGCAGTCAGGGGATGAAATACGCAAAAGTCCGTAACGCCATTTAGGAAACGGATCCGCGCCAGGTGTGAATGGCAATCCCTTCGGTCGCTCGGGCGGGCATCGGCTCCAGGGAGGCGAACTGCGAGCCCCTGCCCGTCATTTCCTTAAAGGCCGGTAGCCCGTCGCCGGGCGAGTACACGACGTACTTACGGCACGATCTCAACGCGCGTCGGGACTGCTGTCAGATCCCACACGTCCTGCAAATCCTCATCGGAGAGGGCAATGCAACCGTTGGTCCAATCGCGTGTCTTGTAATAGGAGACCGGTTTGGTGAGGCGATTAGGCTCTCCGTGAATAAAGATATTTCCGCCGGCGGGTTGGTGCAGCGCGGAAGATCGCCGCAAGTCCGCAGGGCTTGGGTAGGAAATGTGCAGCGCCTTGAAGTAATGGCTGTGCTCCTGGCGAAAATCGATGACGTAGCTGCCTTCGGGGGTACGAAAGTCCCATTCGCGCTCTTTAGCGCCGGTGGGACTGAGGCCAAGCGCTATGCGATAACTGCGCAGCGGCCGATTCTCATGAAGTAAATAGAGCCTACGTTCGTGTTTGACAATGAGAATGGTATCCGCACGCTCTGCGGATGCGATTGATCGAGCGGGGCTCTGCTCATCAAACCCGAGCAGCAATACGACACCAAGCCCAAGTAACGACGAACCGCAAGCGAGACGCGCGAGAATCTTGCTCCTCGCAGCGGGTCGCGGATAGGCGCCGTCCGAACACTGAGTAGACATATTCTCGTAGATAACCACTCGTTAAACGAATGGAGCTACGTTAGCTAAACAGAGGTTTACGGAACTTAGGTGCAGGTCCCAATTGAGCGCAAATTCTTCGGCAACATCGTGTCATCACGATGAATTCCGTCACACTTCACGCGACTTAACAGAACAAACTCCAAGCGCACGCCGCGATCGCGCAACTGGTGGGTTCTGGACGTCGTATTTCATCGCCGTTACACTCACCGGCGGGTAGGGCACCTTGATCCTACCGACGTCGCTCGGACGGTTCCGGGCGCTTACGTGAGATGCAGCGAATGCCCATTAATTCCACAGGTAAGCGGCGCTTTGCGCGTATCGATCGGCTGCCACCTTATGTCTTTAACGTGACCGCTGAGTTGAAACTCGCGGCGCGCCGGCGCGGTGAGGACATCATCGACATGAGTATGGGCAATCCCGACGGGGCTACTCCGGCGCACATCGTGGCGAAGCTCATGGATGTGGCGCAGCGTACCGACACTCACGGCTACTCCACTTCAAAGGGCATCCCGCGCTTGAGGCGCGCCATATCGCATTGGTACCGGGACCGCTATGGGGTCGCCATTGATCCGGAGAGCGAAGCGATTGTCACCATCGGCTCCAAGGAGGGCCTTGCGCATCTGATGCTCGCGACTCTCGATCGGGGCGACACGGTGCTCGTCCCGAATCCGAGCTATCCCATCCATATCTATGGAGCCGTCATTGCCGGAGCCGACATTCGGTCCGTGCCGATCGCGCCGGACGTCGACTTCTTCGCCGAAGTGGAGCGGGCCATTCGCGGCAGCTACCCGAAACCCAAGATGATTGTCTTAGGCTTTCCCTCCAATCCCACGGCGCAGTGTGTGGAATTGAGCTTCTTCGAGAGGGTCATTACCCTCGCGCGTCAGCACGATATTCTGGTGGTGCATGATCTCGCCTATGCGGACATCGTGTTCGACGGCTGGAAGGCGCCCTCGATAATGCAGGTCGCCGGTGCTAAGGACATCGCGGTTGAATTCTTCACGCTCTCCAAGAGCTACAACATGGCCGGTTGGCGAATCGGTTTCATGGTGGGAAATCGTGAGTTAGTCAATGCTTTGGCCCGAATCAAAAGTTATCACGACTACGGGTCCTTCACGCCGGTGCAGGTGGCCGCCATTGCGGCCTTGGAAGGCGATCAACAATGTGTGAAGGACATTGCGGCGAAGTACCAAGGCCGGCGGGATGTTTTGGTCAAAGGTCTTCACGAGGCGGGCTGGCCGGTGGATTCACCCAAGGCGTCGATGTACGTCTGGGCGCGCATCCCGGAACGCTATCGCGCGCTCGGGTCATTGGAGTTTGCCAAGGAGCTGCTCGCCGAGGCCAAGATCTGCGTATCGCCCGGTATTGGTTTTGGCGACTACGGGGACGGGTACGTCCGGTTTGCGTTGATCGAGAACGAAAATCGTATTCGCCAAGCGGTGAGAGGGATCAAAACGATGTTCCGGCGCGCCATCGTTCCATGTCCATCACAGCTCTAAATCAAGGCCTCTGATGTCGCGTGTGAACCGGCATCCAATGTTGACCAGAATTTCAGGCCGCCGCCCCTATTCGATCAATATGTTGCGGCGCCGGTCGGCGTCCAATCGCGGCTCCTATTTACACTAAACATACCGCTCCGCATCTTAAAGGCCGCAAAAGAAAATGACTGACCCGCTCCCGATCGTCTGCATCCCTGGTCTTGCGTGCTCTCCGCGACTTTACGCTGAGCAGATTCCGCAACTCTGGACCGTCGGGCCAGTAACCATCGCCCAGCATAGTCGACACGAGAGCGTGGGTGCGATCGCGCGTTCTATCCTCGCGTCGGCACCGGAGCGGTTCGCGTTGATCGGCCTGTCGATGGGTGGGTACGTCAGCTTAGAGATCATGCGCCAAGCGCCGGGGCGCGTCGCGAAACTTGCTCTGCTCGACACGACTGCGCGATCGGATACCCCGGAGCAGACCGAGAACCGTCGACTTCAAATCAGTCTTGCCGAGAAAACGCCCATCGCCGACTTGGCGGAGGCGCTATTCCCGCGGCTCGTTCACCCACAGCGTCGCAGCGACGCCAAGCTGCGAGATATTATCCTCATCATGGCGGAGGAAACGGGCGCGGCAGGATTCATCCGGCAGCAGACAGCAATCATGAACCGCCCGGACTCACGGCCCACTCTGAGCGGTATTCGTTGTCCTACCCTCGTGCTCGTCGGAGATGGCGATGAACTGACGCCGCCTGATCGCGCCGCGGAGATGGCGCACGGGATCGCCGGCTCCCGTCTCGTGACGGTGCCGGAGTGCGGACATCTATCCACGCTCGAGCGTCCACAACAGGTCACGGCAGCGCTCTTGGAACTGCTCCGGACCTAAACTAGTGCGCGGTCAATCCCGCGAACGAGGTTCATCTACGGCTTGCTCAAAGGCCTCTAAATGGGCAAAATACGCACGATTAATAATAATATAATCAATCACTTATGCGCATAATAGTTCTTATGTTAAATGATAATTAGGCGGCCCAATCCTTGGCTTTCCGGCGCCAACAGCGCCACCGCCCGCATCGTCGACCACCGCAAGATGAAACTCGAGGACTCGCCGACGTTTAAGGTGAGCTAACAATAACGTTCTGGTGAAAAATGGACTGCGAGTCTATGGCTTTGGGTGCAGGTCTGGAGAACAGATGGTCTGCGGCAGTACCGCATATGACTTCGGCCCCGAACTGGCGAGTTGGTAGCAGCTCGCGTTAATCCAAACCATCCAATCGCCGTTAACAGTTTTAAACCGATCGCCAGCTTGGTGCTGTGCTTGCGGCTCTCCATTATCCTCCCAGGGCATGCGTGAGATTGAGTTGTTGATTGGAGGCTGGTAGTTATGAATCTCAAATGCCCGTAGGGCGCGCCGCGCTTCTGCCGCCCAATCGACACCCAACCCACTGCCATCTGACGACGACGCGGGCCGTGATGACAATGATCGTGAGGGTACGTCGTTGAGTATCGGTGGCGCAATCGTTACGGCCGTATCGCCACTCAATCGTCGAGGGCGCGCGTTCTCTGAGCGCACCCTGGGAAAAGTTATGGGCGGCAAGAACAGCAGTTCAACGGAATAATCCGTCGAAGTGGGAAGGTCACCAGTGCGGCCAGTCATCATAAGCGCCGCAATTAAAGCCAGATGGAGCGTAACCACGACGAGCAGCGTTACGTACCGCGAAACTCCCCAACCGGTTGACTCATCCATTGTCCAGTCTTAGCTCGTATAAAAGACAGGCTCCCGATGATGGACCTACATTACTGAATATGGTTCCTACTCAAACCGCCGTCCGGTGGGGACGCGGCACCGGCGAGTCAGGCGCGCGAGCCCGCCTCGCCTCCCGGATTCTCGCGCGCAATGCCCTCGCCTCCGTCGCCGCGTCCGTGTGACAATCAAGAACTCGCGTCATCGCAATCAGAGGTACCTTGCCGCTTAGTGTAGTCAAAAAGAGCTGGCCGCTGTTTCTCGGCATGGGTGTGCTCATGCTGGGCGCCGGCTTGCAGAGCACGCTCCTTGGCCTACGTGCCACGCTCGAAGGTTTCCCGACTCCGGTGACCGGCGTCATCATGTCGTGTTACTACGTGGGATATGTCATCGGAACCCTCATTGCCCCGCCGTTGCTGCGGCAAGTCGGGCATATTCGCGTATTTGCCGCCCTGGCGGCTGTCGCCTCGGTGGCAATTCTTATCCAGGGCTTGTTCGTTAATCCAGTGACGTGGGCCGCCATGCGTCTGGTGTCTGGGGTGTCTTTTGCTGCGATTTACGTGGTTGCCGAAAGCTGGCTCAACGACCGCGCAAGCCGCTCGAACCGCGGTCGCTTGTTTGCAGTGTACATGGTTGTGTGTTACGTGGGCCTCGGCGCGGCACAGTTCCTACTGATCTTGTCGGACCCGCGGACGCCGATGCCGTTCATGCTGGTGGCCCTGCTGATCTCCCTGGCAATGGTTCCCATTGTCGTTTCCGCACAGCAATTGCCGGAGCATGCTGGACCGCGCAAAGTGCGCCTTCTTGATCTTTATCGCGATTCCCCGCTCGGCGTGGTAGGAGTCATCGCGTCTGGCTTGATTTCCTCCATTATTTTTTCGATGGGTCCGGTGTACGCACGGCTCAGCGGGTTGGACATTACGAGGGTTGCCACCTTCATGGCGGTGAGCATTCTGGCTGGAGTGGCAACACAATATCCGATCGGCCGCGTATCGGATCGTATCGATCGCCGTACAGTGATCGCCGGTGTTTGTACGCTCACGATGCTGGTTGCAGGTAGCATCGTCGTATTCCGCAACATGCCGCATGCCGTGTTTCTCATGCTCGCGGCCCTGTTCAGTGGCTTTGCCCTAACGCTTTATTCGCTCTCCGTGTCACACGTCAACGATAAGCTTGAGCCCGCGCAAATGGTCGCCGCAAGCAGCACTCTGCTCCTGTTGAATGGGGCCGCCGCCGCCATCGGACCAACGCTCGCAGGTACCCTGATGGCTGCTTTTGGGTCAAGGGCGTATTTTGCGACACTCGCGACGCTGGCGGGTGCCCTGGCAGTTTACGATCTGTGGCGCAAGTCGCGCCGCAGACCAGTACCGTCATCTCAGAAAGGTCCGTTCATTGGCACGCAGCCCAGGGCATAACTCGCCCGAAGACAGCAATGCAGATGACGCGATCTGTGCTTCGATAAGGACAAAGCCCTATCCGCCTTGGGTAACGAGGCGCGCAACCACTGTCACATCATCACCTGAGGCGCCGCTCGCACCGCCGGCCTTCGGGTCGGCGGCCTCTTTGTTGATGCGTACTGTTTCTCGCAGAAGCAAAAGGCCCCGCGAGCGGGGCCTTCCAGTGCATCATAATGACTCAGCGACAGGCGATCGTCAGGCGGCGGCGGCCAACAATTGCCAGTTCTTGG
>ODAK010000295.1_pt1 | contig 57017 bp, 62 predicted proteins | sample 1539591 | NCBI WGS metagenome assembly ODAK01 (sample SAMEA3539303, study PRJEB22396) | soil metagenome | biome: tundra; feature: field; material: soil | place: USA | collected 2010-05 | depth 0.15 m | reverse complement strand
TCGGTCGCGGATCTTCTCAGGCGCGAGGCCGGCCTGCAGCTCGCGCGCAACGGCGGTCCCGGGCAGAACAGCGGGTTTTTCCTCCGCGGTGCAAGTACCAATGGAACGCTGGTGCTCCTGGACGGCGTTCGAATAGGTTCGGCCACTCTCGGCCAGGCCGAGTTTGAGGCCTTGAACCTCGCGCAGATAGATCACATCGAAATCCTGCGCGGCCCGGCATCGAGCCTGTATGGAGCCGACGGCGTGGGCGGCGTCGTGCAGATCTTCACGCGACGCAGCGATGGTGCGCCCCGGTTCGTCGCCGGTGCGGCCATCGGCGGATACACCTCGGCAAAGAGCGATGTCGGGGTGAGCGGCGGACGTGGGCCCTTCGACTACGCCGCCTCACTCCAGAGCGAGTCGAGCCGCGGCGTTTCGGCGCTGCGCCAGGACGACGGCTTCGGCGACTTCAACCCCGACCGCGACGGCTACTCGCTTTACTCGGGCAACCTCAAGTTCGGCTACACGCCGGCTCCGGGGCACCGGATCGGTGTCAGTTTCGTCCAGACGCATCTCGACGCGCAATTCGATTCCGCGGAATTCAATCCGCCGAACTTCACGGCGGACCCGTCGCCTGATTTTCGCAATCACCTGACGACGCGTGTCGTCTCAGTCGACTATCGCGGCACGATCACGTCCGCCTGGACGACGACCCTGCAATTGGCCCGCAGCGTCGACGACCTGACCAGCGGCGGCACGACGTTCACCCGTTTCATCACCAATCGTGACCAAGAGACCTGGCAGAACGCCGTCAAACTCGGCTCCGATCAACACGTCGTATTGGCTTATGAACACTTGTCCGAGGCCGTCACTGGCGATTCGTTCGCAACTCCGCTCAGCCGGGACAACCATGCGGGTGTCCTGGGCTACTCGGGTCAGTTCGGCCCGCACAGCTTGCAAGCGGACATTCGACAGGACGACAACTCCGTTTACGGCAGCAACACGACCGGCCGCGCCGGCTACGCCTTCGAAATCGTCTCGGGGCTGAAGGTCCGGGCCTTGGCGGGGACCACTTTTCGGGCGCCCACGTTCAACGATCTCTACTATCCGGGATACGGCGTTTCGACGGTGCAACCCGAGCACGGTAGAAGTATCGAGGCCGGGCTCGCCTGGCAGAGCGGCGGGAGCACTGCCTCCGTCACGATCTATCGCAACCAGGTTCGCAACCTCATCAATTTCCAGCCGGACCGGACTTTCTGCCCGGCGGATCCTTCATACGACTTCGGCTGCGCGAGCAACGTGGGTCGCGCACGCCTGCAGGGGGCAACGATCGCTGGCTCTCAGCGCATCGGATCCTTCAGCATCGGCGGGACGATTGACCTTCTCGATGCGAAGGACGCGGATACCGGCGTACGTCTGACGCGTCGCGCCGCGCAACAAGAAAGCATCATCGCGGACTACGACCTGGGCGCTTGGAGCTTCGGCGGCTCGTTGCTATTTGTCGGGTCGCGGCCCGACGGCGGCGTCGTGCTCGGCGGCTACGGGACGGTTGATTTGCGCGCCGTCTGGCGCTTCCAGCCCCATTGGCGGCTCGAGGCCAAGATGCTGAACGCCCTTGATCACCGCATCGAGCCGGTTCTCGACTACCAGGGCCTGGGCCGCCAGGCGTGGATCGGCGTGCGCTTCGACAGTACTGGCATTTGAAGTGGAACCGATCCGGCAGGGCGAACCGAAATCCAGTCCGCTCGCGAAGCGGCATCTCGCGTTGTCCTCGATGCGGACCGCGACGCACGGTGCGCGATGGGCACTCTCAGCGAAGTTCTTCGGAGGTGGGAGGTCGGAGGTGACGAAGCTTGAACGACCGAAGACGGCTCGCTGGGTTGCCTGCGGGCTATCCATCATCCTCTGCCTCATCGCTTCGCCGACGAGCGGCCAGAGTTCGGGTACGACCGTGGTCGACGATCGCGGCGTCACGGTTCGTTTCACGGCGCCGCCGCGGCGGGTCATCACGTTGATGCCCGCGCTCACCGAATCGGTGTGCGCGCTCGGAGCTTGTGACCGCCTCGTCGCTACGGACCGCTATTCCAACCATCCCGAGTCCGTGCGCTCTCTGCCCAAGCTTGGTGGCCTCGACGACGCCAACGTCGAGCAGATCGTGTCGCTTCGTCCCGACGTGGTCCTCTTGACGCAATCGATGCGGATCACCGAGCGCCTGGAAGTGCTTGGCCTGAAGGTCGTCGTGCTCGAAACACATAGCTACGAAGACGTGCAGCGTGTTCTGAGCAGGATCTCTGAATTGCTTCACACCGGCGATGCCCCGGCGCTATGGCATCGCATCGATGCAGAAGTCGCCGCCGCCGCGCGCAGCGTCCCTGCTTCGACGCGCGGCACAAGCGTCTACTATGAAGTTGACAGTACTCCCTACGCCGCAGGTGAATCGTCGTTCATCGGGCAGACGCTCAAGCGCTTCGGCTTGCGCAACATCGTGCCGCCTGGTCTGGGGATCTTTCCAAGGCTGAACCCGGAGTTCATCGTGCGCGCGAATCCGCAGCTCATCATGGTCGGGCAGGGCAGCGCAAAGGCGCTGCAGAGTCGCCCGGGCTGGGAAGGCATTGCCGCGCTGCGCCGTCACGGAATTTGCCTCCTGAGCCCCGACGACAGCGACGTGCTGACGCGACCTGGGCCGCGGATGGCGCTGGGCGCCCAGGTCGTGGCGCGCTGTCTGCGTGGCTTGCAGTCAGGGATCTTGCCGTGAAAGTAAGAACCGCGGCAATGGCATTGCTCTTGTCGAGCGTCGCCCTGATCGTGCTTGGCGAAGCGATCGGCAGCACGGGATGGGCGCCGCCCTGGGGTGCGCAGGAGCCTGCGACGGCGACTCAGATCTTGTGGGAAATCCGATTGCCACGCTCGACAGGGGCGTGGCTCGCCGGTGCGCTGCTCGGCCTGTCCGGGGCAATCGCCCAGGGCTTATTTCGCAATCCCCTGGCCGATCCGTACCTTTTGGGAAGCTCCGCCGGGGGAACGCTCGGCGTCGCGTTGTTGCTCGTCATCGTCGGAATCTCTCCGGTGGCCGGAGGCCTCGCCGCCCGGGTCGGGCTTAGCGGAGCGGCATTTGTCGGCGCGGTACTCGGCGTCGTGTTGACGTTGAGCCTAGCGCGCGGCGTCCAGCATACGGTTCGTCTTCTCCTGGCCGGAGTCATCGTCGGGTTTGTGCTCGGCGCGGTCGTGTCTCTCGTCATGCTGGCCGCGCCCGAGATCATGCGGACGATGCAGGCCTTCATGCTGGGCACCACGGGCTTTCTCGGCTGGCCCAGCGTCGGCTTGCTCGCCGCTGCGTTGCTGGTCTCCGCATTGACGGCGGTCGCGTGTGCTCGTGCGCTCGATGCCCTCACGCTTGGAGAGTCGGCGGCGTTGAGCCTAGGCATTCCCCTGTCGCGAGTTCGCGTCATCCTGGTGGGCGCGCTTGCCTTGGCGACGGGAACCGCCGTGGCGCAGACAGGAATGATCGCCTTCGTCGGGCTGATCGCCCCGCACCTAGTGCGACATCTGTGCCGTCCTACCCACACGGCCTTGCTCTGCCTTTCGGCCGTTGCAGGAGGCTTGTTACTGCTGGCGGCTGATGTCGCCGCCCGCGGACTCGTCGCGCCGCAGGAACTACCGGTCGGCGTCTTGACGGCAGTGCTTGGCGGCGGCTACCTCTTGTGGCTGATGCACCGACAACCGGTGAGAGACCAGGCATGAACAGCTCCTGGAACGGTCCGGTCCTCAGGGCAGCGCTCAGCCGTGTCGCCATCCAGCGGTATCGAATTCTCGGTGCGGTCGACATCGAACTTAGCCGCGCTCGCTGGACCGCAATCGTCGGTCCTAATGGCGCGGGAAAGTCGACGTTGTTGCGCGTACTGGCCGGGTTGCAGCACTACGAAGGTGAAGTACGGCTGCAGGATCGCCCGCTAACCAACTGGAAGCCACGGGCTCGGGCCCGCGAGCTGTCATGGATGGGCCAGCACGTGGGCGGCGCCGATGACTTGAGCGCGCAAGACATCGTCATGTTGGGTCGCCTGCCGCATCAGGCATGGCTCGCCGCACCCGCAAAGGCCGATCGCGATGTCGTCTATTGGGCAATGACGCAGACCCAGTCCTGGGATTGGCGTGACCGGCCGCTGAGCACGCTCTCAGACGGCGAACGGCAACGCGTCCTCCTTTCGCGTGTGCTCGCCGTTCGCGCGCCGGTGCTCCTGATGGACGAACCGCTCACTCACCTTGACCCGCCGCACCAGGCGGATTGGCTGCGCATCATCCGGGCGCAGGTCGCCGATGGGGTCACGGTCGTCAGCGTGCTTCACGAACTGAACATGGCGTTGCAGGCCGACGAGCTCATCATCATGGCGTCGGGCCGGGTTGTCCACCAGGGACCGCCAGCGGCTGCCGAGACTCACGCCGCATTGCAGCAAGTGTTTGATCATCGGCTTCGCCTCGTTTGTGCCGATGGCCAGTGGGTTGCGCTGCCGGAAACACGCGCATAGAAGATGACGAGCGACACGGTGCAATGCCCCGCTCTGATGGTGAGCGCGCCGGCCTCCGGGCAGGGCAAGACCAGCGTGACCGCGGCCATGGCCAGGTTTCATGCGCGTCGTGGCCGGCGCGTTCGGGTGTTCAAGTCGGGCCCCGATTTCATCGATCCCATGATCCTCGCCTGCGCAAGCGGTTCACCCGTCCACCAGCTCGATCTCTTCATGGGAGGCGAGGCACAATGTCGGGCCCTTCTGCACGACGCGGCGAGCTGCGCCGACCTGATCCTCGTGGAAGGTGCAATGGGCCTGTTCGATGGCGCTCCCAGCAGCGCCGATCTGGCCGCGGTTTTCGGGCTGCCCGTGCTGGCCGTGATCGACGCGGGCGCGATGGCACAGACATTCGGCGCGATCGCGCACGGACTGGCGAGCTATCGCTCAGGCGTCTCCATCGCAGGCGTCGTCGCCAATCGAGTCGGCAGCCTCGCGCACGGGCGCATGGTCGGTGATTCGTTGCCTAGCGGCCTGCCGATGGCAGCCGCCTTGACGCTCGACGCTAATCTGACGCTGCCCGAGCGTCATCTCGGCCTGGTTCAAGCAAGGGAGCTGCCTCCTCTGGACGCGCACATCGACCGCTTGGCGGACGCGTGGGAGCGCGGCGGGGGTGCGGATTTTCTGCCTGCGCCGGTTGCCTTCGATCCGCCGATGCGCAGCGTTTCGACCGCGACGCCCGCAAGCGCGCTTCGCGGCGTGAGGATTGCCGTGGCCAACGATGAGGCGTTCTCTTTCGTCTACGCCGAGAACCTCGAGACGCTTCGCGATCTCGGCGCCGAGCTCTTGCTGTTCTCGCCACTGGCCGATGCGACGCTTCCCGTCTGTGACGCGTTATGGCTTCCCGGCGGCTATCCGGAGCTTCACGCGGCGCGTCTCCAGACCAACTGGACGATGGCCGCTTCGGTGCGGACGCACCACGCACAAGGCAAGCCGATCCTGGCCGAGTGCGGCGGCTTGCTGTATCTCCTGGACGGGCTCACTGTCGCAGTGACGGGTGACCCTGCCGGCAAGCTCAGGCGGTACGAACTCGCCGGCGTACTTACTGGTGAAGCGCGCATGGAAAAACAATTGACCGCAATCGGTCTGCAGGCTGTGACCCTTCCCGAGGGCGAGCTTCGGGGTCACAGTTTTCATCACTCTTCGCTTGCCACGCCGCTGCCGACGATTGCCCGAGGTCGCTGCCCCAATGGCGGCCGCACCGCCGAAGCTGTGTATCGGCAGGGATCGACAACGGCCAGCTACGTGCACCTCTACTTTGCGTCAAACCCGGGCGCGGTGGCACGCCTCTTTCACCCGAACTCCGCGACATCGTGATCGACAACGTCTGCAGTGGGAGGGGCAACTTCGTGCTCGGCAGCCCGGGCGATCGCGCTGCGCCTGGCTCGATGCCGGAATCCACGTGCTGCTCCGTTCGGCTCGTGAGGGAATGGTTCGTCTTGGCGTCAGTCATGAGTCGGCTGCCATGAGCGCGAAGGCCGTGATGGTGCTTGGCACGACGAGTGGCGCCGGCAAGAGTTGGCTGACCACTGCGCTGTGCCGCTGGTACGCGCGCCAGGGGTTGAAGGTGGCGCCGTTCAAGGCTCAAAACATGAGCAACAACGCACGGGTCGTTCCGGGACGTCAAGGTCGGAGCGGCGAAATAGGCAGCGCCCAGTATTTTCAGGCCCTTGCCGCGCGCAACGTGCCGGAGGTTCGCATGAATCCTGTGCTCCTCAAGCCCGAAAGCGACACGGCGAGTCAGGTCGTCGTTCTGGGAGACGTTCGCGAAGACCTTGCGCACATTGCGTGGCGCGAGCGCAGCGAATTGCTGTGGCCGCACGCTCGCGATGCGCTTCACTTTCTGATGACGCACAACGATGTCGTCGTGATCGAAGGCGCAGGGTCGCCCGCAGAGATCAACTTGCACTCGAGCGACTACGTCAATATGCGTACGGCCTTGGAAGCGAAGGCCGCCTGCCTACTGGTGACAGACATCGACCGGGGCGGCGCGTTCGCTCATCTCTACGGCACGCACCAGTTGCTCGCCGCCCACGAACAGGCCCTGCTACGTGGCTTCGTTCTCAATCGCTTCCGCGGCGACCGCGCGCTATTGGCCCCCGGACCCGAGCAGCTGCAGGCCCTGACGGGCGTCCGGACCCTGGCCGTCCTGCCGATGTGGCGCGGGCACGGTCTGCCTGAGGAGGATGGCATATTCGACTCGGCCCCGGCCGGTCCGTGTCAGGGTCAACGCATCGTGGTCGTCGCGTACCCGCGAATCAGCAACCTCGATGAGTTCCAGCCGCTACGTCATGCCGAAGGCGTGCGCCTGAGCTGGGCACGACACCCGACGGACCTCGAGTCAGCGGACTTGATCATCCTGCCCGGATCCAAACACACCTGCGGTGATCTCGCCTGGCTCCGCGAGCACCGAATTGACATCGCCATCGCCAAACACGCTGCTGCGGGCAAGCCTGTCCTGGGGATCTGTGGCGGCGTGCAAATGCTGGGCCAGGACCTGAGCGATCCACATGGTGTCGACGGCAATGCCGCAGGCCTTGGCCTTCTGCCACTGGTCACCGTGTTCGAACGCGAAAAGCTCCTGCGCTCGACTGAAGCCTGTTTCGCATCCACCACGGGCGCGTGGTCGGCGCTCGCCGGCGTACATGTCCACGGATACGAGATCCGTCACGGCCGAACATCGGGGCAGGAGCTGAACCGGGAGCCGCACGTTGCTCTTCGCAACGACAAAGGCGAGGCGATCGGATGGCAAGAGGGCCAGGTGCTGGGCGTGTCCCTCCATGGCCTGTTCGAGTCACCAGGCGTGCTACAGGCATTGTTCGGCGCAAGCAACCCGACGCTGGACAGCGTGTTCGACGGCCTGGCCGACTTCGTCGATGTTCACTTTGAAGCCGGCGCCCTGGCCCGGCTCATCGAGGAGTAGTCAAATGAGCGTTGTCTCGCGGCAAGGCCCTCAGCGCATCGCCTGCCTCTCGACCGAGGCGACGGCAGTCCTTTATCGCCTGGGCGCCGAGGATCGCGTCGTCGGCATCTCGGGCTACACCGTTTATCCGCCGCAGGCCCGCCGGGAAAAGCCGAAGATCAGCGGCTTTTCCACCGGACATATCGATCGCATCCTTGCCGTCCAGCCCGATCTGGTGATCGGCTTTTTGGACTTGCAGTTTCCGCTGCTCCGGGAGTGCCAGGCCGCAGGTAGAACTATGGAATCAGTGCAGCTCGAATTCTCGCCGCGGGTCCGTTATGGCGGGGTCCCCAGATTCGAAACACGTTCCCCCACGCAGCAGATCTCCGTGACTCCTCGTGCTGGGCGCGAAGTTGGGGCTGCCGGAGAGCGACCGTACCGCTAGTTTTGAACTGACCCCGGATTCGGGGGGAACGTCAGCGATCTTTAGAACTTGTGGCTCCACGCCAGCCCCAGCGAGGTCTCGCGCATGCTGATTGTCTCGTTGCCGGCGGCCCCTGCACCCAGCACTCCATTGAAGAGCGACGAGCCGCTGACCGATTGACGTGGTGCAATCATCAGCGCGCCGGTGAGTTCGCTGTCCTGGCTGGTGGCCCAGGTGAAGCCCGCCGTGTAGTGGTCTTTCATGACGCCCGGCGCCAGGATGTTGAAGGTCACGTCGGCGGGGGAGATCGGGTTGTCGCTGTGGTTGTAGCCGGCGCGCAGCGTCCAGCTGTCGTTTATGCGCCAGGCGGCACCGATCTTCAGCACGTTCACATCGGCCCAGCCGAAGCCTGGGCCGTTGGCCGCGCCCAGCGGAGCCACCGGCAGGCTCGGGTTGCCGACCGAGGCGATGCCGCTGTAGTTGATGCGGCCATAGTCGAGCGCGATCGTCCACGCGGCATTGGGCATGAACGCCACGCCCACGCTGTAGTTGGATGGAATGTCGAAGGCACCCTCGTCCGCGAACAGGCCGCTGTACTTCTTGAACTTGCTCATGTACACCTTGGTCGAGTAGCTCGCACCGATGGTGACGGCGTCGCTCAGGCGACCCATATAGCCCACGCGGAGACCGGCGCCGTAGGCGCTGTCATAGCCCCGGTTGGTCACGTTGCCTGGCGAGCCGGTGAACGGCGGGAAGCCCGGCGCGTTGTCGAAGGCCTGCAGCCCGTAGGCCTTAAAGCGCTGGTAGCCCAGCAACGGCGATACGCCCACGGAGTGCTGCGGGCTGAGCTTGTACGAGAGCGTGGGCGCGACGATCAGTTGCGTCAGGTCCACGCCCAAATTGCCGCTGCCGCACAGCATGTTGGCCGCCCCCGCACCGCAGTTGAAATTGCCCTGCGGGTAGTTGGTATCCATGCCGCCGTTGCCGTAGACCGACACCCCGAGCGATAGGTCGTCGCGCATCATGCGGTTGTAGCCGAGCTCGGGAATGAAGAAGTTCTCGCTACCGCTGTCCACCTTGCCGTTGAGCGTGGCGAAGCCGGCCCCGCTACGTTCGGCGCTGCGAACGGGGCTGAACCAGTCGAGCCCGATATCGAAGCGCGAACCGGCCCAGACCATGCTGGCCGGGTTGTTGGCGCCACCGAAGCTGTCTTGCGCGAGTGCAGTGGCAACTCCGCCCATGCCATTGGCTTTCATGCCGTAGCCGTGCGAGAAGTAGCCGTCCGTCGCCATCGCCGAGCTCGTCGCGAGCAGAGCGGCCAGCGGTGCGAGCCTGAAGGTTGTGCGGGCTGATTTCATCGTCGGTCTCCGATCGTCGTGGTGAATGGTTGGGAAGGCGGGCTACCAGCGGGCCAACAGGCGTCCCTTGACGACCTTGGATTCCCATTTCCTGAGCGGGCTGTTGCCCTTCTTGATGCAGGCGCCGCTGCGCACATCGAAGACCCAGTGGTGCTTCGGGCAGGTCAGCGTCGTGCCGTCAAGCGCGAGGTGCGGGATGTCGGTCGTCTGGTGCGGGCAACGGCTGTCGTAGACGCGCAGGCCTCGCGCGTCGCGGTAGAGGAACAGTCCGCGGCCGTCGCACTCGACGCGAGCGACCTCGCCGGCGCTGATGTCGGCAGCGGCCATCACGTCATGCCATTCCTTTTCGGCCACCCATGCTTCCGGGCGGAACTCGGGAATGTTCATGGCGAGGATGATGTCGACGGCCCAGACGATCTTCGCCAGCCCCAGGGCCGGGAAAGCCATCAGCAGGGCGTCGAGCACCTCCACCGGGGTGCAGCCTTCGCGCAGCGCGCGGCCGAGGTATTGGCGAAAGCCCCGATCGGTCTGCGCATGCACCTTGGTGATGACGGAGATGAGATTGCGCGTCTTCGGATCGAGATGCTTGCCGCATTCCTTCAAGAACTTGAAGTAGTGGCCGAGCGCATCGGGTCGCGCCTTCAGGAGGTAGGCGAGGGCGTCACTCATGGATTGGGTGTCCTCGCAGAGGTCGGGGCGGCGCACACCCCCGCGCGGGCGGATGCGCCGGCCCGATGACCTTCCAGGCCATGGCACCCGCTATCGCGCGTCGCGCGTGTCGCCTGCGGCCGCGGGCCTTCGGGTCGTCCAATGTCTGGTGCGGCATCTCGAGCGGTCGCGTGTCGGCAGGTCGAATGACGCGAGGTGACGCTTCGCACCACCCTCGCATCGTCAGCGATTAGGCGCGGGCGGTGCGAGCGGCGTCCACTACCGCGAAGGAGTAGCGCGAGCTACCCACAAGGGTAATTCCGCCCCGGGGTGCGCCTGTGCTTTAGTCCATGAGTGAACAACAAGCACTGCCTGCCCCCTGAAGCCGAGGCTGGGTGAAGATCTGCATCGTTTCGGACAGCCATGACCGTGCCGACCCGCTTCTCAGCGCCGTCCAGGCGGCCCAGCGCGAAGGGGCCGAGTTGGTCATCCATTGCGGCGACATCATCGGCGCACACACGTTGCGGCCGTTGCTTGCGCTCGACATCGCGGTCCACGTGGTCCATGGCAACAACCTGGGCGATCCGCTGGCCCTGGCGCGCCTGTGCGGCGCGTCGAAGGGGCGAATCACGTATCACGGCGGCGATGCCGAGCTGTCGTTGGCGCGTCGGCGCGTCTATGTCACGCACCACCCGCATCACGCGCGCGGCCTGGCCTGCACCGGAGATTTCGACCTGGTTTGCTGCGGCCATTCGCACTTCGCCTCGGTCGCGCAGCAAGCGAACATCCAAGGAGGTCGCACGTGGCTAGTCAATCCGGGGACCGTGGCCGGAATCGGCGCGCCCGCCCGTTGGGTCCTGGGCGACCTGGAGGCACTGGCATTCGAGGTGCGCGGTTCATGAGTCGGCCGGGCCGCTATCCGAAGGCACGCAGCGCCAGGGGTGCGTCGGTGAATCGGTCGTCGAGCCGGGTCGGATCCGGTTCAACCCGCCCCGAGGAACTGCCATGAACGCTTCGGTCGCTGCCAACCCTGCGCTGCTGGTCGTGGGCGGCGGCATCAGTGGCATGACGGCCGCCCTGGAGGCAGCCGAATGCGGTCGATCGGTGATCCTGGTCGAACGCAGCCCGACGCTGGGCGGGCGCACGGCACAGCTGTATCGCTACTTTCCGAAGCTGTGCCATCCGACCTGCGGCCTGGAGATCAACTTGAGGCGCCTGCGGGCCAATCGCAACGTGCGTCTGTTGACCATGGCCGAGGTCACGGCCGTGACTGGGCGCGCGGGCGACTATCAGGTGACGCTGAAGCAGCGCCCGCGTTACGTCAACGAGCGCTGTACCGCATGCGGCGACTGCGCGCGTGCGGTGCAGGCCCGCATTCGCAACCCCTTCAATTACGGGCTCGACGACATCGGCGCGGCTTACCTGCCGCACGCCATGGCCTATCCGCAGCGCTATGTGATCGACCCGTCGATCATCGGCACGCCCGAGGCCCTCAAGGCCAAGGAGGCCTGCAAGGTCGACGCTGTCGACCTGGAGATGCGCGAACAGACCCTCACGCTCCATGCCGGTGCCGTGATCTGGGCCACCGGCTGGAAGCCCTACGACGCCGCGCGCATCCAGCCCTATGGCTACGGGCGCTTTCCCAATGTGGTGACCAGCGTCGAATTCGAGCGTCTGGCCGATCCGCAGGGTCCCAGCGGCGGGCAGCTGCGGCGTCCCTCCGATGCACAACCTGCAAAGAACATCGCCTTCATCCAATGTGCCGGATCACGAGACGAGAACCACCTCCGCCACTGCTCACGCATCTGTTGCATGGCGTCCTTGAAGCAGACGCAGTATGTGCGCGAGGCCTATCCGGATCAGAGTGCGAAGTCGACGATCTACTACATCGACATCCGCGCCATCGACCGGCTGGAGGACTTCAACGCCATGGTGCATGCGGACCCGGCCGTCACGTTCGTCAAGTCCAAGGTGGCAAGCATCGCGCTCAACGAGCGCAACGGCAATCTGGTGCTGCACGGTGTCGACACCGAGGGCTACCACCGCTATGCCAACGAGCATGACCTGGTGGTGCTGGCGGTAGGCATGCAGCCCGAGAGCGACGGCGTGCAGCTGCCCGAAGACGTCGTGCGCGACAGCAGCGGATTCATCGAGGGTTGCGGCAGCGGCGGACAGTTCGCCGCCGGCGCGGCCAGCGGCCCGCTCGATGTGAATCGCTGCGTGCAAAGCGCCACCGCGGCCGCTCTGCACGGCATCCAGATCATCCACAAGGCGGCGCGGGCCGAGGCAGGGTCGTGAGCGCCGCCGTACCGAGCCCAAGGTGCTCGCTCCCCCTTGCGGGGACGGCGCGGCGCGCCAAGGGGGCACCATGAGCGAGATCAAGACCGCTGCCTATCTCTGCTCGGGCTGTGGCATCGGCGAACGGCTCGACGCCAAGCGGCTCGCAACCGTGGCGCAGAAGGAGGGCAAGATGGCGCTCGTCCGCGCCCATGCCTTCCTGTGCAGCGAAGACGGCGTCGAGCTGATCCGGCGCGACATTGCCGACGAAGGCGTGACGCACGTGATGATCGGCGCCTGTTCGCGTCGCATGAAGGCGGAGGCGTTTGCCTTCCCCGACGTCGCCGTCGCACGGGCCAACCTGCGCGAAGGCGTGCTCTGGATCGTGGCCGAGGGCCGCGAACACGACGAAGTGCGCCAGGAGATGGCCGATGACTACGTGCGCATGGCTTGTGCGGAGCTCAAGAAGCTCAAGCGGCCTGCCGGCAATCCGGCTCGCGCCGAGGCGCGGCACGTGCTGGTCGCGGGTGGCGGCGTGTCGGGGATGACAGCGGCGCTGGAGGCGGCGGAGGCCGGATACGGCGTCGTTCTGGTCGAACGCGGTAGCGAACTGGGTGGCTGGGCGGCGCAACTGTGGAAGCGCACGCCATCGCGAGAACCCTATTCCGAGCCGCAGGACACGGGCATTGCCGAGCTGATTCAGCGGGTGACCTCGCATCCGCAAATCAGCGTGAAATTGGGCTCGACGGTCACCGAGACCTCCGGGGCGCCGGGGCGATTCAAGGTGCGCATCGCCCGCGAAAGCGGCGCCATTGTCGAGGAGACGGTCGGGGCGATCGTGCAGGCCAGCGGCTTCACGAACTACGACCTCGCCAAGCTGCCCGAACTGGGCGGCGGCACGAACCCGTACGTGACCGATCAGGTCGGCCTCGAGGCCCTGGCCCGCGCGGCCCGGGGTGGGCCGATCCGGCGCGCCGACGGCAGCACCGTTCGCAGCGTGATATTCATTCAATGTGCCGGCCAGCGCGACGCCAGCGGCAAGCACCTGGCGTATTGCTCGGGCCACTGTTGCGGCACCAGCATCAAGCAGGCGATGTACTTCAAGAACGCCGACCCGAGCGTCGAGACGATGGTGCTGTACACCGACCTGCGCGTGCCCGGCATGGGGGAGGACTTCTACCGCAGCGCCCAGAACAAGGGTGTGAGCTTCACAAAGGGCCGGGCCAGCACGGTCGAGGCCGTGGACCGAGTGGCCCGCGTACGGTTCCGGGACCTGATCCTGGATGAAGACACCACTGCCGATGCCGACCTGGTCGTGCTGGCGACGGGTCAGGTTGCCAATGCCGGAGTGAACCTCGACACCTGGACCCAGACGGTGACCGAGGCGGAGAGCGGGTCGGAGCCCGCGAAGCAGCGCCGCACCGAGCTGCAGAAGATCTCGGTGCTGAATCTGAACTACCGGCAAGGCCCGGATCTGCCGCAGTTGAAGCACGGGTTTGCCGACTCGCACTTCATCTGCTTTCCCTACGAGACGCGGCGTACGGGCATCTATGCCGCCGGCCCCGTGCGACGGCCGATGGACATCGCGCAGGCGATCGAAGATGCCACCGGTGCGGCGCTGAAAGCGATCCAGGCGCTGGAGAATGCAGCGCTGGGCCGCGGCGCGCATCCGCGCAGCGGCGACCTGTCCTATCCGATCGTGCGGCTCGAGGGCTGCACCCAGTGCAAGCGCTGCACCGTCGAATGTCCGTTCGGCGCCATCGACGAGGACGAGAAACGATTCCCGGTGTTCAACGAGAGCCGATGCCGGCGCTGCGGCACCTGCATGGGCGCCTGTCCGGTGCGCGTGATCTCGTTCGAGAACTACTCGGTGGACAGCGTCGGCGCGCAGATCAAGGCGGTCGACATGCCCGACGAGTTCTCCGGAAAGCCGCGCATCCTGCTGCTGGCGTGCGAGAACGACGCCTACCCGGCGCTCGACATGGCGGGCCTGCAGCGGCGCAGCCATTCGGCGTTCGTGCGGGTGATCCCGGTACGGTGCCTGGGCTCGGTGAACACGGTCTGGATCACCGACGCGCTCAACGGCGGCTGGGACGGCGTGATGATGCTCGGCTGCAAGAAGGGTGATGACTACCAATGCCACTTCGTCAAGGGCTCGGAGATGGCGTATTACCGCATGGGCAAGGTCGACGACACGCTCAAGCAACTCAGCCTGGAGGCCGAGCGCGTTGTCAGCCACGAGGTCGCCATCACGGACATTGCGCGGCTGCCCAGGCTGATCGACGACTATGTCGCCCAGATCGTCGCAATCGGCATGAGCCCGATGAAGGGCTTCGCGTGAGGAGGGCCAGATGAGCAGCGAGACCGGCGCGCCCGCGCGGCCTTACCAGGGCGACTTCCTGCGCGAAGTCGAGCGCGAGGTCGAGGGTGGCGAATGGGTCAAGATGTGCATGCAATGCGGCGTGTGTGCGGGCTCGTGCCCGTTCGGCGCGCATTGGGAACATACGCCGCAGAAGCTGTTCATGATGATCCGCGCCGGCAAGCGCGAGGAGGTGCTGAAGTCCGATTCGATGTGGATGTGCACCTCCTGCTACAACTGCGTCGTTCGCTGCCCGCGCGAGCTGCCGATCACGACCATCATGCATGGCCTGGCAAGCTACTCGCATCGGCTCGGGCTGGCGCCGAAGATGCAGCCCACGCGTGATTTCTCGCTGCGCTTCTTCAACAACTTCGCGCGAGCCGGCCGAGTCAACGAGCTGAGGCTGACGCTTGGCCTGTACTTCAAGGACGGCCTCGTGGCGGGCATCAAGAAGGGCTGGGAGATGCGCCATGTCGCGCTCGGACTGCTCAAGGCGGGTCGTCTGAATCTACTCGAGCTGTTCCGCGGCCACCGTTGCCAGGACGCGAAGGGCATCGAGGCAATGCTGGCAAAGGCGCGCGAGATCGAACAGCGGCGTGCATAGACGCAGCGACAGGAGATGCCCACCATGGCCAAGAAGGAATACGCGTTCTACCCGGGCTGCTCGTCGCAACTGAAGGCCTCGGCGGCCAACTATCTGACGTCGACCCAGGCGATGTGCAAGACGCTCGATGTCAAGCTCACGCCGATCCCCGACTGGAACTGCTGCGGCGCCTCGATCAGCTACACCGGTGCCGGCGAGCTGACGCGCCATGTGCTGAACGCGCGCAACTTCGCTCTCGCGGAAAAGCATTTGCCGGGGCAGGACGTCGTGGCCACTTGCGCGGCCTGCTGGCTCAACGCACGCGAATCGAAGGAGAAGCTCGATGTCGACCGGCAGTTCATGGAGGACGCCAACGAGGCGCTGAAGGCGGCCGGTCTGCAATACCAGGGCAAGGCGAACGTCAAGCACATGGTCGAGGTGCTCATCGAGGACTTCGGCTACGACCAACTCGCCAAGCCGGTGGTCAAGCCGCTCGGCGGCATCAAGTTCGCAGGCTACGTCGGTTGCCAGACCAACCGGCCGTTCGGCATCGCCGGTGAGTCGTTCGAGAACCCGATGTACCTGGACAAGCTGGTCGAGACCGTCGGTGCCGAATCGATTCCGCAGTATGACCAGAAGGTGGCTTGCTGCGGCGGCGCGCTCGCCTTCTCGGAGCCCGAGAAAAGCCAGAAGCAGATCCGCGACATCGTCGAATCGGCCTACGACCACGGTGCCGACATGATCGTGACGCCCTGTCCGCTATGTCAGGCGAATGTCGAGGTCTATCAGTCGGAAATCAACCGCAAGCAGGGCACGAAGCTCAACATGCCGGTCACCTACTACAGCCAGCTGATGACAGTGGCCTACGGCGGCAGCGTCAAGGAAGCCGGCCTCGACGGCCATTTGATTCAGCCGACGAAGCTGCAGGAACTGGCGCAAAAGAAATAGGGAGCGAACTTCCACCGGGAGTGGAACGCATTCGCCTTGGCGCCGCAGATGTTCAAAGACGACAGGGCGAAAACGACACGAACCTTGACGAAGGTCAAGGTTCTGCCCGCTTGGGATGTCGAAGATGTATTCGCGAGTGCCGCCGCGGGTCATGATGGGCTGTAGGTCGCGAAGGGATCGTGATGGAACCTAGCAAGATCAGCATCATCGTCGTCTCCGGTACGCACGAGCGCCTGCAGATGGCGGCGATGCTCGCCTCGGTGGGGGCGGTGAGCGGCAATGACGTCAGCGTGTTCCTGTCGATGAACGCCCTGCCTTACTTTGCCAAGGGCAATGACACGAGCGCGCCGGCGGAAGGGCCGTTCGGGACTTTGATGGCCGGCAAGAACGTTCCCGCATTCCGCACCTTGTTCCTGCAAGCGGTGGAACTTGGAGGCGCGAAGGTATTTCCCTGCTCGATGGCGATGGACGTCATGGGGGTCGAGCGCGAGGCGCTGGAGTCCTACCTCAGCGAGCCCCTGGGTCTTACCAAGTTCCTGCACGACGCCCGCAACGCCCAAGTGTGGTCATTTTGACTTTGGCAGAAAGGGAGCGTGCGTGATGTCCGAGAGAACAGTGGTCGACGCGCGAGGCAGTTTCTGCCCCGGCCCGCTGATGGAATTGATCGGCTGGATCAAGCTGGCACAGGTCGGTGACGAGCTCGAGGTGCTGTCGACCGACAAGGGCTCGGCCAACGACATCCCGGAATGGGTGAAGAAGGTCGGCCACGACTTTCTCGGTACGCACGAGGAAGCCGGGGTCTGGCACATCACGGTCAAGAAGACGAAGTGACGACAGTCGTTCGGTTGCGCTTACAAAAGGAGTGGCAATGAAGATCCTGATCATCGGCGGAGGTATGGGTGGAACGATCCTTGCCAACAATCTCGCTCGCCGCCTTTCGGCCGAGCTCAAGTCCGGCAAGGCCAAGATCACGATGCTGACGGCGTCCGAAAAACACATGTACCAGCCCGGGCTCCTGTATCTCGCGTTCGGCCGGATGGCGCCCGACGAGCTGTACAAGGACCAGGCGACGCTGCTCGAACCCGGCATCACTCTCGTCGTCGATCCGGTCGAGGAGTTTCTACTCGACGAGAACCGCGTCAAGACGAAGGGCGGGAAGACCTTCGACTACGACGTCCTCGCGATCGCAACCGGCTCGAGGCCGGTGCCGGAACTCATTCCCGGCCTCGCCGAGAACTCGGTGACGTTCTACACCGAAGAGACGGCGGTCAAGATGTTCCGCGCGTTGCAGGCGTTCCAGGGCGGACGCGTCGTCATCGCGGTGGGTGTTCCGCACAAGTGCCCGATGGCGCCGCTCGAGATCACGTTCATGTTGCACGACTACTTCAAGGATCGGGGTATCCGGGACAAGGTTCAGCTGCACTACACGTATCCGATCGGGCGCGTCCATTCGCTGGAAAACGTTGCCAAGTGGGCCGCCCCCGAATTCGAGCGGCTGGGCATCACGTACGAGACGCTGTTCAACATGAAGGAGGTCGATGGCAAGGCGAAGGTCGTGAAGAGCGAGGAAGGCACCGAGGCACCCTACGACCTGCTGGTCTCGATCCCTGCGCATCGGGGAATGGAGGTGATCGAGAAGAACAAGCTCGGCGCGGGTGGCTGGATCCCGACGAACCGGCAGCAGCTCAACATGGAGGGCCGCAAGAACGTCTTCGTCCTCGGCGACACGACCAACATTCCGATCAGCAAGGCCGGCTCGACCGCCCACTTCGAGGCCGAGGCGCTGGGCGAGAACATCGCGGCGATGCTCAAGCTGGGTTCGCCGGTGCGTGACTACGACGGCAAGGTGTTCTGCTTCATCGAGGCCGGCAAGGACCGCGCAACGTACGCGATGTTCGACTATCTGAATCCGCCCGACCCGAAGCCGCCGACCAAGGCCGTGCACTGGTTCAAGATGGCGTACAACAAGCTCTACTGGATATCGGCTCGCGGACTGCTCTGAAGGAGCCGGAAATGAACGGACAGTCGGAGGAAGCCCGGGGCATCAATTTCGAGGTCGAACGGGTGGTCGCGGCGGCGCGTGACTCGCTCACCGACGAGATGGTGAGCCGCTTGGCGTCGACGGCGGGCGACGCCGTCGAACTGATGGACCAGGTGAATCGCGCCGGGCTGGGGCGGGCCATTCCCGTGCTGGCCCAGATGGTCAACAACGGCGATTTGGAGCGGCTCTCGCAGGTCGCGAGGCTGTACAGCTCGGCTCAGGACTCGCTGACCGACGAAATGGTGGGGCGCCTGACCCAGGCCGTCGGCGACGGGCTCGCGTTGCTCGATCAGGTCAATCGCGCGGGGCTCGACCGTGCGATCCCGGCGCTGGCGGAGATGGTCAACAACGGCGACCTCAATCGGCTGGTCAGCCTGGCGCGCGTCTACAGCTCGGCGGAAGATGCACTGACCGACGAGATGGTCTGCCGGCTCACCGAGACAGTCGGCAACGGACTGTCGCTACTCGACCGCTTCAGCCGTGGCGGCGCCGAGCACGTGGTCAAGATGCTCGAAGGGCTGCAGGAAGGCGGCGCGCTGGAACGACTGGCAACGATGCTGCCGCAACTCGCCGACCGGCTCACGACGGTGCAGGAGGTTCTGCAGTCGATCGACGCGGCGGCGAGCGCCAGCCGGACGGCGAAGCCGTCGGCTGGCGGCATTGGCGGTCTTTGGCATCTGATGCGCGACCCCGAAGCACAGGACACCCTGCGCTTCATGCTGGCGGTCGGCAAGCAACTGCGCAAAGGCTGGGGCGCGACGAAGTAGCCGGCACCTGGCGCCGCAATCGCCAGGGCCGCCAGCCTTCGCGGATCGACCGGCGGCATGGGTGTTCCCGGTTGACTCCGCAACCCGATGCGGAGAAACCCGTGGCAGCGTCGACGACTGATAGATCCCTGGACAACAACGCCCAGTAGGCGAGCGGGAAGGCGACTCACAAGTCTGCTTATCCCGGCAAGCAACCGATCCAGCCGGCCAAGCGCCTGGCGGTCGTGGCCTGCATGGACGCGCGGCTCGATGTGGAGGATCTGCTCGGCCTGCAGACCGGCGAGGCGCACATCATCCGCAACGCCGGGGGCGTGGTGAGCGACGATGCGATCCGCTGCCTCATCATCTCGCATCACCTGCTCAACACCAACGAGATCATCCTGATCCATCACACGCGCTGCGGCATGCTCGCGTTCACGGACGACCTGCTCAAGGCCGGACTGGAGGGCGACCCGGCGGCCGAGAAGCTTCTCGGCCAGGCGACGGCGCGTGCATTCATGAGCTGCAAGAAGTGCGCGGCGACGCCTTCGACCTTCCACGCATTCCGCGGCCAGATCGAGCCGCTCGACGCCCCGCGCGACGCGAAGCAGACGGAACGACTGGCTTGGGACGTTCGGCGGGGCATGTCCGCGGTCCTGAACCACCCCTGGCTCCCGACCAGCGAGCCCGACGCGATCACGGTGCGCGGATTCATCTACGACGTCGATACAGGCAAACTCGAGGAAGTGAGCTATCCCGGGCCCATGGGATCGATCGGTTGACGCGCCGAACCCGGGTTCACGTGTCGAGTAGCGCGCGCCGCGGCGCGCCGTACTCGGGCTCGTGACCCGGCCTTCGTCCCGATCTCGTTCTCGCGTTGATGGAACTCCAGACCGTGGTGCTACGGCTCCTCACGGGCCGCGCCTGAGCTCTGTGCTTGCCCTGCGTCAAAGATCGACATCGGGCGGATCTTCTTCGCGCGCCATGCGCTCTGCGGCCTCCCGTTCGAGCTGCTGCTGGCGTTCTGCGACGCGCTGGCGCCGCTGCTCGATGTTGAGCTCGTGCACGGCGATGGTGTTCTCGCCGAACAGAACCTGGCGCAGGAAGCGAAAGCCGAACTGCATCAGTGTCAGGTCGTCCTCGAGCACGGCGCGCAACTCGTCGGGTGGCAGATCGTAGATCTCGGAGAAGCTGTCGCTGGACACAAACGAGCGGAAACGGTCGATGTCATAACAGGTCATGAAGAACAGCTCGAGGCTGCGCTTCGAGGGCTTGCCGATCGTCGGCCCCGAGCTCTTCTTCTTCAGAATCAGTTGGCGCCAGCCCCGCGCCAGCTCGTCGTAGACCGTCAAGCCCTGTTCGGCACGATATTCGTCGATCGTCTGCGTGCGCGGCTCCTTGTGTCCCAGGCAATGGTCTTCGCGCACGATCGCGTAGTACTGCCGGTCGGTGACCTCGTCCTGCCTGCGCATCGACAGCAGCGCGACCGGATAGTAGCGACACGCGGTGGGCCGGTCCTCATAGACGCTGCAGCCGGCATCGGTCATGAAGCGGCAGGCGGTACCGCCGTCGACCGGGCGCAACTTGACGCCGGCGATGCTGTCCTTCTCCATCTCGTACGGAACGGTGTACTTGGACAGGAACTCCGACGACGACAGCTCGAAGCGCTGCTTCAGCCGCACGATGTCGACCGGCGTCAGCGAGATGTCGATATTGCTGCAGCAGGCGTTCCAGCAGGCGATGCCCTTGCGGCATTGGAACTGCAGCCTGGCGTCACCCTCGAGCGTGGCTGGGATCACCGGGCTGGGCGGGAAAGGCGACGATTCGACCTGGGTTTCGCTCATGAAATGCTCGCAGCCGAATCAAGATGGACGCCCGGAGAAACCGGACGCCGGCTCAGCCTCGGGCCTGCATGTCTGCGGCTGTCGACCGAGACTCGTGGGTCCGTAGCGGACTCGCCCGGGCCGGTCTCAGTGCGCTGCAGCCTTGAACAGCTTGGACTTGTCGACCAGGTCGACGTGCTTGCGCTTGAAGCAGGTCCACTTCTTGGTGTCCTTCTCATAGACCGAATTGACGAAGCACTTCCAGTTCTTCTCGTCGACGAAGTTCTTGTCGGTGCGATAGTAGAAGCCGGGGTAGCGCGACTCCTCGCGGAACTGGATGTGCTTCATGTGTGCTTCGGCGGTGAGGACGCGGTGGTAGTTCTCCCAGGCGCGCAGCAGTTCGTGCAAGTCCTTGGCGCGCATCTTGGCCGCGTCTTCCTTGAGCATCTCGAGCTTCTCTTCGGCCACCTTGAGCATCACGTCGTTGGTGTTGTAGTAGGTCGCACAGCCGGCCACGTATTCGTCCATGATCTTCTGCAGGCGGAACTGCAGCATCTTGGGCGTGATGTAGTGCGGGTTGATGTCGATCGCAGTGGTGTAGTCCTTGTGCTTCAGGAAGGTGCGTACCGGCGCGTAGATCTGCTCGGCGAGTTCCGCGGGCTCGGTATCGAGCTCGGGCTTCCAGTCCTTCTCGTCGAGCGCGAACTTGACCATCGCCTTAGCTGCCAGGCGGCCTTCGGCATGCGAGCCCGACGAGAACTTGTGGCCCGACGCGCCGACGCCGTCGCCGGCCGTGAACAGGCCCTTGACGGTGGTCATCGAGCGGTAGCCCCAGCTCCAGCCGCGCGGCAAGTGTGCCGGCACGCCGTCGTAGTCGCCGTCGGCGACGGTGGGGGCGCCCAGGTCGGTCGGCCCCGACACCCAGATGCCGCAGCAGCCCGAATGCGAGCCGAGCAGGTAGGGTTCGGTGGGCATGAGCTCCGACATCTTCTTTTCCGGCTCGATGTTCTCGCCGACCCAGACGCCGCATTGGCCGATGCACATGTCGAGGAAGTCCTCCCAGGCCTCGGACTCCAGGTGCTTCACCTCCTTGGGCGACAGCGTCTCGCGCAGCTTGGCCAGGGCGGTGACCGTATCCATGTAGATCGGACCGCGGCCTTCGCGCATTTCCTTGAGCATCAGGTGGTTGCGCAGGCAGGAGGCCGGCACCGCGGCCTGACCATAGGGCGGATACTGATCGAGCAGCGCCTTGTTCTTGACCATGTAGTCTTCGCCATAGGCGTTGATGGCCTTGGCCTTGAACAGCAGGAACCACGCCCCGACCGGCCCGTAGCCATCCTTGAAGCGCGCCGGGACGAAGCGGTTTTCCATCATCGTCATCTCGGCACCGGCCTCGGCAGCCATCGCATAGGTCGAGCCCGCGTTCCACACCGGGTACCAGGCGCGACCCTGGCCTTCGCCGACAGAGCGCGGGCGGAACAGGTTGACGCAACCGCCGGCGGCCAGCAACACGGCCTTGGCCCTGTAGACGTAGATCTTGTTCTCGCGCACCGAGAAACCTACCGCCCCGGCGATGCGCGACGGATCGTTCTTGTCGTTCACCAGCTTGACGATGAACACGCGCTCCTCGATGCGACTCAGGCCGAGCGCCTTCTTGGCCGCTTCGGCGACGATCCATTTGTAGGACTCGCCGTTGATCATGATCTGCCATTTGCCCGAGCGCACCGGCTTGCCGCCTTCTTTCAGCGTTGGCAGACCCTCGCGTTGCGATTCGGCACCGTCGTGGCGCACGCCGTCGGCGTCGGTCTTCCAGATCGGCAGGCCCCACTCCTCGAACAGATGCACCGACTCGTCGACATGGCGGCCGAGGTCATAGGCCAGGTCGTCGCGGGTGATGCCCATCAGGTCGTTGGACACCATGCGTGCGTAGTCGGCCGGATCCAACTCCGGGCCGAGGTAGGTGTTGATCGCCGAGAGGCCCTGGGCCACCGCCCCGGAGCGATCCATCGCTGCCTTGTCGACCAGCTTGATCTTCAGTTCCGTGCCGGTTTCGGCCTTGACCGCCTCGGCCCAGCGCATCATCTCGTAGGCCGCACCGCAGCAGGCCATGCCGCCGCCGATCAGCAGGATGTCAAGGTCCTCCTGGACTACTTCGGGGTTTTCAAACGTACCGTTGGACATTGCGGTTCACCTGTGTCGTGTTGAATCGTCGATCACTTGACGCGCAGCAGTTCGCCGTCGCGACCCGGGCGGTAGCCGCCGCTGGGCGTGAAGTAGCCCGGGTTGTCGATGTCGGCCAGCTTGGGCATGGTCTTGCCGCCGTAGGGGTCGATCGAGCCCTCGGAGGTGGTGCGGGTCGGAAACTTGAAGCGCTTGAGCGTGCCGTTGCGGAACTTGATCGTCCACATGATCGAATCCGAGCCGCGCAGCGGCTGTACCGATCCGCCGAGCGGCACGATGTCGGCATAGTGGCGCACCTCGATCGCGTTCTGCGGGCAGATCTTGACGCAGGAGTAGCACTCCCAGCATTGATCGGGTTCCTGATTGAACGCCTTCATCGGATGGCCGGTCATCGACCCATCCTTGTCCAGCAACATCAGGTCGTGCGGGCAGATGTACGCGCAGGCCGTCTTGTCCTGGCCCTTGCACCCATCGCATTTGTCGGTACGTACGTAGGTCGGCATAGTCTCGCTCCGTTCTTCAAGAAACCGCCGGTGCCGAGGCCGCCGGCGGGGAATGCATCTCAGTGCGCCGAATGGCCCGCCCGCTTCACCTCCGCCTGCTTCGATGCGGCGAGTCCCGCGTAGTACTTGCGCAGGATCTCGAGCACCTCCGGCCGGCTGAATTCGGGCGGCACCGGATCGCCCTCGGACAGCCACTTGCGCAACTGCGTCCCGCTGACCTGCAGACGGTCGGCATCGTCATGCGGACAGGTGCGTCCGGAGGCCATGCCGCCGCACCGGTAGCACCAGAAAGCCACGTCGATCTTGAGCGCCTGGGTCTGCAAGGCACCGTCGGGAATGTGGTCGAAGATGTGGTGCGAGTCGAACGGACCGTAGTAGCTGCCGACGCCCGCATGGTCGCGGCCGACGATCAGGTGCGAGCAACCGTAGTTCTGGCGAAACAGCGCATGGAGCAATGCCTCGCGCGGCCCCGCATACCGCATGTCGAGCGGATAGCCGGCCTGGACGATGGTCGACTTGACGAAATATCGCTCGGCCAGTGCCGCAATCGCTTCGGTGCGGACTTCGGCCGGAATGTCGCCGGGTTTCAGGGCACCCAGCAGCGAATGCACGAGAACGCCGTCGCACACCTCGATCCCGATCTTCGCGAGATACTCGTGGGAGCGGTGCATCGGATTGCGTGTCTGAAAGGCCGCGATGCGCGACCAGCCGAGCGAGGTGAACAAGGCCCGGGTCTGCGCCGGCGTCATGAACAACGCGCCATATTTCTCAGGGAAGCCGCCCTGCGAAAGCACCTTGATGGAACCGGCCAGATTGACCGCCGGCTGGTCCATCACCATCTTGACCCCAGGATGCTTCGGGTCGGTGGTCTTGAATACGCAGTTGCACTCGTGCTGCTTGTCGATGCCGTACTTCTCGGTGACAAGCAGGGTCGCCAGGCACTCGCCGTCGTCCGGGTCGAGCAGAGCGACCTCCTGTCCGACGGCGATGGCGTCGGCCGTGGCCAGGTCGGCCGACAGCGTGATCGGAATGGGCCAGAACAAGCCGCTCGCGGTTCGCATGTCGTCGCACACACCGCGCCAGTCGGCGTGCGACATGAATCCATCGAGCGGCGTGAAGCCGCCGATGCCCAGCATGATGATGTCGCCGCGTTCGCGCGAACTCACCCGCACCTTGGCCAACGATTGCGCATGCTTGCGTTCGCGAGCGAGCGCGATTCCGTCCAGGAGCAGGGGCTTCAATTCGCTGCTGCCGTGCGGGCTGACCAGGAGACTCATGATTCGGCCCCTCCCTGCTCTTCAAGGCTTGGCGCTCGCCGGCTATCGCGCACCGAATTGGATCGAGTGGCCGATCTGCCCGGGATGTTCTCGGGGACCTGATGGGGCATGAACTCGCTAGCTCCGGAGGGACGGTTGGGGCTGCCGCACCGAACGCATCACCCAACTCCGAGCCATCGGATCGCTGAGCCCTTGTCCGGCCTTTGATATTGGGCGTCAACCGCCGTTCTGCCGTCTATTACCGCAATGGGGAATGCCCATAGCCCATTTGGGGTATCAGAAGCCCACGACGCGATTTGGCGACGGTCCAGGCCGGTCAAACGACGAAGAGGCGGCCCTCAGGCGCCTTGCCAGGGTCATCGGGAGAGGCTCGGCGCACCAGATTCTGGCAAAGGTGTCCAATAGGTCGATGCGCGGCCGAAAGGCCGGGAGCGGGTGGTCTTTTCGAACCGTTGAGGCGGCAACTACTAGATGACGAGCGAAATATCTCCATCTGGCCCGAACGGGCGGGCCGGAATCCTGCGGGAACTGGCGTCCGACCTGGCCGCCGGCGACGACCTGCCGGACCTGTTGAAGCGTTTCCTGGAGCCCTTGCTTCGCATGTCGGGCGCCACGGCCGGCGCGGTGCGCGCGATCACCGATGGAGGTGATCAGTTGCAGCTCATCAGCAGCCTGGGCTTGCCCGAGCCGGTATCGCAAGCGGAAGGCTCCGTACGGCGCGATTGCGGCGCCTGCGGAGTGGCCGCTTCCGGCGAGGTTCCAGTCTGGAGCAGCGATATGTCAGCCTGCGCGCGGCTCAGCGGCGTTGAATTTTTCGGCAACGCCTGCCTGCGCATGGTCGCCGTTCCCCTTCAGCATCGCGGTCGCGTACTTGGCGTCTACAGCCTGTTTTTCGCCCAGGACGAGGAACCGGGTCAGGAGATACGGGCGGTGCTCAGATCGGTCGGCGAGTTGCTGGGTTTGGCACTGAACAACGCCCGCCTGGAGCGCGAGCATCTCCGGATCGCCGTGATGAGCGAGCGCCAGTCGATGGCAGCCGAAGTGCACGATGCCCTTGCGCAGACCTTGGCGTATGTCAAGTTCCGGATGCCGCTGCTGCAAGGGGCCATCGCAGGACATGACGAGTCCGCTGCGCTGCGCTACTCGGCCGACGTGCGGCGCGCCGTCACCGACGCGCACGCCAGCCTGCGTGAGCTGTTGACGAACTTCCGGGCGCCCGTGGATCCGCTGGGTCTCAGGCATGCCCTGCAATTCAGCATCAACGAATTCGAGAGCTCGACCGGAATCGCGTTGGCGTTTCAGGATCGAGCGCCTGAGCTGGTGTTGTCGACCGCACAGGAGGCCCAGTTGTTTCGGATCGTGCAGGAGGCTCTCAACAACATTGCGAAGCATGCCGGCGCGCGGCATGCTTGGTTGACGATCGAGCAGCACAGCGACGTGGTCGAGATCGTCGTCGAAGATGACGGCCACGGAGTGTCGCTCGGCGAAGGCGGCGCGCGGGCATCGCACTACGGCATCGACATCATGCGGCAGCGCGCGGCGAGACTGGGCGGCAGGATCGAGATCGGCCAACGCGCCGGTGGCGGCACCCGGTTACGGGTGTGCGTTCCATCGACCTCGGTCGTGGACACGGTGTCATGAACCCGGAAAGACTGCGCGTTGTTCTGGTCGACGACCATACGTTGTGCCGCACCGGCCTGACCGACCTGCTGCAGCATCGCGGCAACATCGAGGTCGTCGCGGCCCTGGGTGACCCGGATCAGGTGGCGGGCGTGTTGCGTGAGCACAAGCCCGACCTGCTGGTTCTGGACCTGCGCATGCCTTCGATAGACGGACTCACCCTGTTGCGCCGCTTGCGCGCCGAAGGCTGCGACACGCCTGCGCTGATCCTCACGATGAGCGACTCCGAGGCCGATCTGGCGGCCGCGTTGCGCGCCGGTGTGCGAGGCTACCTGCTCAAGGACATGGAGCCCGAAGAAGTCATCGCGGCCATCGAACACGCCGCGCGCGGGGAACTCACGGTGGCGCCGGCGATGACGCTCAAGCTGGCACAGATGCTCCAGATGGGCGCCAAGGGCAGCGATCGAACGGGACTGATCGAATCACTGACCGAGCGCGAGCGCCAGATCCTCGACCACCTGGCCCGGGGTGGGAGCAACAAGGCGATCGCGCGCAGCCTCGACATCAGCCACGACACCGTCAAGCTGCACGTGCGGCACATCCTGACCAAGCTCAACATGAACTCGCGCGTCGAGGCCGCCGTCTTCGCGGTCGAGCAGCGCGTCACGCCGCAGGCGGCCAGCCGGGTCGGGTCGGTCACGCGAACGCCACGCTGAGCCGGCGCTCGGTGAGGGCCGGTTGCTCGGCCGCGACATACCAGTCGAGCGACTCGCGCAGCCGCACGACCTCGCCGACGATCGTCAGGCAGGGCGACTGCAGGCCCGCCGCCTCGACCCGGGCCGCGAGGTCGGCGAGCGTGCCGGTCACGACGCGCTGCTCGGGCATCGTGCCCTGTTGCACCACCGCGGCCGGCATCTCCGGTGGCAGGCCGTGCTCGACCAGCTTGCGGCAGATCTGCGCCAGCCCGCTCAGCCCCATGTAGATCACGACCGTCTGGCGCGGCCGGGCGAGGCCGGCCCAGTCGAGTTCGGGCGAGCCGTCTTTCAGGTGCCCGGTGACGAAGGTGCAGGACTGCGCATGGTCGCGGTGGGTCAGCGGAATGCCGGCGTAGGCGGAGACGCCACAAGCCGCCGTGATTCCCGGCACCACCTCGAACGCGATGCCGGCAGCGGCAAGTTCCTGCATCTCCTCGCCACCGCGGCCGAAGACGAAAGGGTCGCCCCCCTTCAGGCGCACGACCTGTCGGCCGCGGCGCGCCAGGCGCACCAGCAGCTCGTTGATCTCGCCCTGCTTCATCGTGTGGTGGTTGCGCTCCTTGCCGGCGTAGATGCGTCGGGCGTCCGGCCCGACCAGATCGAGCACCTGCGGCGATACGAGGTTGTCGTAGACGACGACTTCGGCCGCGGCCAGCAAGCGACAGGCCTTCATCGTCAGCAGCTCCGGATCGCCCGGACCGGCTCCGACGAGATAGACCTTGCCGCGTTGCGCACGGTCCATGCGCAGCACGGAGGCGGGAAGATCGACACATGTGTTCATGAACGAGGCCCTTCGATACGTGCTGCGGCGTCGCTCAGGACGCGCCGTGCGATGCGCAGCCGCCACCGCCGCAACCGCCGCAGCCGCCGTCGGTGCGCGGCGCGGCCGGCTGCGGCATGAAGATGAAGTTGAATTCGCCCGGACTCAGTTCGACGAAGTCGAGCAGCGTGTCCTGCAGCAGCGGCTGGATCGGTGTCGCGATCAGCACCGTCACGCCATCGATCTGCAGTGATGGCACCTCACCCTCCCGGGCTTCGTCGAAACCCATGCCGTAGGCGATCGAGCCGTCGGATTCCTGGCGTGCCGCGATGCGAAGCGCCAGGTCGGCCATGCCGCCGGCGGCAGCGGCTTTGCGGATCTGCGTGGCCGCAGCCGGGGTCAGTGTGAACATGCGATGCTCCCGTTCAATGTTCGCCCTTGGTCCGCAGCAGGCCGGCCATGCGGTTGCCCTGTTTCTGTGGTCCGCCGCGGGGAAAGAGGTCGTGCAGGTGGTGGTTGCTGCCGCGCTGCGGCCCCCAGACCTGCGTGAAGTGGCGGATCATCACGCGCACCTGCGGCTGTACGCCATGCTCGGCGTAGTACTGGCGCAGGAAGCGGATCAGCTCCCAGTGCTCGTCGGTCAGCACCAGAGCCTCGCGTTTCGCGAGCGCACGGGCGAATTCCTCGGACCAGTCACCCAGGTGCAGCAGGTAGCCCTCGGAGTCGACCGGAATCCGGCGGCCGCCGACTCTCACCCCATCGGACAAGGTCTCCGTCATCCCGCCTCCTTCACGTTCACGAGACCCGTACGTCGAGGTGGCGCGTGAGCCCCGGGCCGTGGGGCGGGCCAGGTGGCTGCCTTGCGCACGTCGCGCACAAAGGCGATGAAGCGGCGCGGCCAATCGTTGCCGCCGGTGTGGCGCAAGTGGGCGTACGAGGCCAGCAGGTTGTGCACGCAGACACCGTCGCGCGCGCCGTCGATGCCGTGCCCGCGCTGGACGCGATAGGCGGTGCGCACCGACGGGTCCAGGTTCTCGAGGCTGGAGTGGTGGAACTCGTGGCCGAGCCGCAGCGTCGGTTGGCTCTGTGCTGCCGCACGCGCCCAAGGGAAGTCGGCCGACTCCTCCAGCCGTACGTAGCCGCGCCCGACCGGCCGCTCGTGCATCACCACGTCGCCGGGGATCGCGCCGACCATCTGCGCGCTGCGCCCGTTCCAGTTCAGCGTCCGCGCCAGGTACATCAGGCCGGCGCATTCGGCGTACACCGGCAGGCCGTCCTGGATCGCGCGGTGCAGTTCGATCCGCAGCGACAGGTTGGCCTCCAGTTCGGCCATGAACAGTTCGGGGAAGCCGCCGCCGATGAAGAGCCCGTCGAGCGCCGGCAGGTGCGCGTCGGCCAGCGTGTCGATCGTCACCAGCGTGGCGCCCTCGGTCTGCAAGGCGGCGAGGTCGTCGGGGTAGTAGAAGCCGAACGCCTTGTCGCGGGCGATGCCGATGCGCAGGCTGTCCCCCGGCTGCCCGCCTGCGCGCAGTCGCTGCGGCGCCGGCCCTGTCGGCGCCACCGGGGCCGTGCACGTCTTGGCCACGTCGAGCACACGCGCCAGGTCCACCTGCTCGGCGATCGCCCGACCCATCGCCTGCAAGCGCTCGACCGCGTCGTCGACCTCGTGGTCGGGCATCAGGCCGAGGTGGCGCTCCACCAGTTCGAGCCGGGCGTCGCGCTGCACCGCACCGAGCACTGGCACGTCGGTGTAGTGCTCGATCACCGCCCGCAGCTTGGCCTCGTGGCGGGCCCCGCCGAGCTGGTTGAGGATCACGCCGCCGATGCGGATCTCGCGGTCGAAGGCCTGGTAGCCGAGGATCAGCGGCGCGATGCCGCGCGTCATGCCGCGGACGTCGATCACCAGCAGCACGGGCAAGCCGAGCTGCTTCGCCAGCGCGGCGTTGCTGTTGCTGCCGTCCAGCGCCAGGCCGTCGTACAGGCCCTTGTTGCCTTCGACGAGCGCGATGTCGGCGTCGGCTGCATGGCGCGCGAAGCTCGCAGCGATCTCCGTGTCGTGCATCAGGTAGGGATCGAGGTTGAAGCACGGCCGGCCGCTCGCGCGCGCGAGCCACATCGGGTCGATGTAGTCGGGCCCCTTCTTGAACGGCTGCACCCGCAGGCCGCGCGCTGCCAGCGCGGCGCACAGGCCGACGGCGAGCGTGGTCTTGCCCGAAGACTTGTGCGCGGCGGAGATGAGCAGGGCGGACATCGTGAGGCCCTCACTCGGCAAGTACGCCGGACAGCGCTGCGTCGTCGAGCCGCTCGGGAACGAAGGCAAGCAGGCGTACGCCGAGCAGCACGATCAGCGCCGCCAGCGCCGCTCCGCCGAGGCCGAGCAGCAGCTCCGGGAGGCTCGGCGCGTAGCTGTTGATCACGCCGTCGCGAAACAGGCTCGTCACCTGCTTGCCGGGGAACAGCGGCAACGGGTAGGCCTGCCCGCCGATGATGGTCACGTACATCTGCGCCAGCCCGCCGAGCACGACGGCGAACGCGGCGCCCGTGATGCGTTTGCGCGAAGCCGACCCGCCGGGCGCGAGCAGCAGGGCCAGCGGCAGCACACCGCCGAGCAGCACCTGGCCGAGCCAGAACAGCAGCGTGTGAACGCCGCCGCCCTGCAGGATGAAGCGCTCGAAATCGACGCGCTGTGCCACGTATAGGCCCGTCAGGTGCTGCACGGCGACGAAGTACAGGCCAGCGGCGACGAAGATCGCGAGCAGGCGCGCCAGTCGCGCCAGTAGCGCATCGCCGATCAGGCGCTGCGCGGCGCCGCAGGCGGCCACCAGCACGAGCAGGAACAGCGCGGTGCCGTAGGCCAGCGACAGGGCGATGAAGGTGGGCGCCAGCAGCGCACTGTCGAAGCTCGGACGCGCCACCAAGAAGCCGAAGATCGATCCGGTGCCGGTGGTCAAGGCCAGCCGCCACAGAAAGGCCGTGACGCCGAAGCGGCCGCTCAGCGCGTTCATGCGGTGTTCCATCATCGACCACAGGTAGGCCGCGACGATCGCCAGAAAGCCGGTGTACAGAAACACGTTCCACGCGAAGATCGACTTGAAGTTGTAGTGCGTCATCGCGACGATCAGCCGGTCGGGCCGGCCGAGGTCGAGCATCAGCACGGCCAGCCCGCCGATCAGCAGTGCCATGGCCAGCAACCCGGACAGCGGTGCCAGCGGCTTGTAGACGGTCTTGCCGAACACCGAGGCCATCGATGCGACGTTGAGCGCACCCGAAGCCGCGACGATGAGGAACACCGCGAACACATGAGGCAGGCCCCAGACGATCTGGTTGTCCATGCCGGTCACGATATGGCCGTAGTGCTCCATGTAGGCAGCGGCGGCCAGTCCTCCAGCCACGACGAGAGCACAGCCGCCGAGCAGCAGCAGCCAGCCGTGGCCGGTGTCCTGAAGTTGGCGCAGCGCAATCCTCATGGTTCAGATCCCGAGATAGCGCACGCCGGTATCGAGGTTCAGGTCTTCGCGCACCTGGCGCGCGCCGTAGGCGGCGACGCGGCGCGAGAGTTCGCTGGCCGGATCGTTCAAGTCGCCGAACAGCATCGCGCCATGGCCGGCATCGGAGCAGGCCTGCACGCAGGCGGGGCCCTCGTTGCGGTCGATGCGGTGCACGCACAAGGTGCAGCCCTCGACGCAGCCCTTGCCGCGCGGCACATCGGGCTTCTGCTCGTGCAACGGCTCGTGGACGAACGAGCGCGCCTTGTAGGGGCAGGCCATCACGCAATAGCGGCAGCCGATGCAACTGTGGCGGTCGACCAGGACGATGCCGTCGGCGCGCTTGAACGACGCGCCGGTGGGGCACACGTCGACGCAGGGCGGCTCGGCGCAGTGCTGGCACATCATCGGCAGCGACTGGGTGCGGCCGCTGCGCAGGTCCTTGATCTCGATCTTGCGGATCCACTGCGGATCGGTGGGCAGCGTCCCGCCGGAAAGGCCGTTCTCCTGGTTGCAGGCGCTGACGCAATCGGTGCATCCCGATGCGCACTTGCCGCTGTCGATCAGCATGCCCCAGCGCACCTTCGGGTTCGCACCCGCGGCCGGCGCCGCGGCTTGCGCGATCTCGATCAGACGCACACCAGGCGCCAGCACCGCGCCGGCCAGGCTCGCGGCGGCCACACCGAGAAAGCCGCGGCGATCGCTCATGGCTGCGCGCTCCCGAGCGTCTGCGGCTTGCTCGCGTGGCACTCGAAGCAGTCGATCTGCACTGCCGCATAGGCGTGGCAGCCCTGGCAGAAGTCGGTGCGGGCCGCGGCGACGCTACCCGTCGTCCGACTGGCATGACAGCCGATGCACGCCTTCAGGCTGTAGGGCCCGGTGCGTAAGCCGAGGTGCACAGTGTCGTCGCGCTGGTGCTTGAGCAGCTTGCCATGGTTGCGCCGCATGAACGCCGGGTCGGCGACGCACTGGCCGCCGCGCGCCGGCTCGATCGCCGGCTCCAGGCCGCGCGTGCCGACGTCGCCCTGCGGTACCGCGCCGGCCGCGCCGACGCCGACCAGCAGCGCGAGTGCGGCGGCGCGCAGGTGTCGACGCAGCACGGCCGGGACCACGTTCGCTATTCCCCCAGCCCCATCTGGATGTAGCCGGTGGGGCATACGTCCTTGCAGATGTGGCAGCCGATGCACTTGGCGTAGTCGGTGTCGACGTAGCGTCCGGCCGTCGACTTCGATTTCGCCACCTTGAATACGGCGACCTGCGGGCAGTAGACGACGCAGTTGTCGCACTCGAAACACATGCCGCAGCTCATGCAGCGCTTCGCCTCGGCCACCGCCTGCGTTTCGGTCAGCGGCAGCAAGCGCTCCTCGAAGTTGCCGAGCGCTTCGGCGGCGCTGAGCGTGACGACGTTGCGCCGGTTGCGCGGCGTGCGGTTGAAGTGGCCGAGAAACAGTTCCTCATGCGGAATCACATAACGGTCGGAGCGATTGTCGAAGTTGTGGATCGCAGCCTGGCTCGTGTCCGTGCCGCGGATCGGCTCGTGCACCTCGCTGAAGACGAGGCCGCGTTCGATCATCTTGCGCTGCAGGTCGAAGACATGCACGTCGATCTTCGGCCGCCGGTCGAGCGCCTCGCCGTGCAGGAAGCGGTCGATGCCGTCGGCCGCGATCGTGCCGTGGCCGATCGCGGTGGTCAGCAGGTGCGGGCGCACCACGTCGCCGCCGACGAAGCAATTCGGCTGGCCCTTCACCTGGTAGTTGCGATCGGTGTCGATCGCGCCCTTGCCGTTGTCGAACTCGGCGAGCCCGGCAAAGTCGACCGACTGGCCGATGGCCGACACGATCAGGTCGGCGGGAATGTCTTCTTCGGTGCCGTCGATGTTCTTGATCTCGAGCCGGCCCCCGGCGATCTTCGCTTCGCAGCGGATCACGCGCAGCGCCGTGGCCCGACCGTCGGGGCCGCGCAGCACGGCCAGCGGCGCGTAGCCGCCCCGGACGGCGATGCCTTCGGCCAGCGCATGCTCGACTTCAGCCCGGCTCGCCTGCATCTTGTCGACCGCGAAGATCGAGGTCAGCGTCACCTCGGCCCCCTGCTTGGCGGACACCGCGGCGACGTCGTGCGCGATGATCCCGGCGATCGCGTATTCGGGCCGGTCGCTCTCGTTAACCTTTTCGATGTGTCCGAGCCGGCGCGCCACGGTGGCCACGTCGATCGAGGTGTCGCCGCCGCCGACGACGACCACGCGCTTGCCGACATGGCGCATGCGGCCGTCGTTGAAGGCCTTCAGGAAAGCGGTGGCGGTCACGCAGTTGGGCGCGTCGGCGCCTTCCACCGGCAGAGGTCGCCCCGATTGCGCACCAAGGCCGAGAAAGACCGCGTCGAACTCGGCGCGGATCCGGTCCATGGTGATGTCGGTGCCGATGCGGCAGCTCATGCGCGCCGTCACGCCGAGGTCGAGGATACGGCGGATCTCGGCATCGAGCACCTCGCGCGGCGTGCGAAAGCCCGGAATGCCGTAGCGCATCATGCCGCCGAGCTCGGCGCGCTCGTCGAAGATCGTCACCGCATGGCCCTTGCGCGCCAGCTGGTAGGCACACGACAGGCCCGCCGGGCCACCGCCGATCACGGCAACCTTCTTGCTGGTCGACACGGCCGGTTTGGGGAACGCGAGCTTGTTGGCGATGGCGTACTCGCCGAGGAAATGCTCGACCGAGTTGATGCCGACGAAGTCTTCCACTTCGTTGCGGTTGCAACCCGATTCGCACGGTGCCGGGCAGACGCGTCCCATCACCGACGGCAGCGGGTTGGCCTCGGTCAGGCGGCGGAAGGCGTATTCCTGCCATGGCACGCCGGCCGGCGGCTTCTCGATGCCGCGCACGATGTTCAGGTAACCTCGGATGTCCTCGCCCGACGGGCAGCTGCCCTGGCAAGGCGGCGTGCTCTGAATGTAGGTCGGGCACTTGTGCGTGTGGTCAGCGTCGAAGATCTCCTGCTGCCAAGCCAGCGGTTTGTGGTCTCCGTCCTTGTAGCGCCGGAAGGTGAGCGGCTCGGCGGGCGCCGATTCGGTGGATGCGGACATCGTGACGTCTCCTGGAATCTCAATCGTTGCGGCCGAGCCGGATGGCCTTGCTGACGAGCTGGTGCACGCCGCCGACCATGCTCATGTCGAAGCCGTAGTACGGCAGCACCTTGGTGAACTGGGCCTTGCAGATCGCGCAGATGGTGGCCATGAAGTTCACGCCGTGGTCATCGACGACGTTCTTCAGCGCTTCCATGCGCGGCAGCGCGCCCTTGACACGCAGCTCCATCAGGTCGTCGGTCAGCAGCCCGCCCCCGCCGCCGCAGCAGAAGGTGGCGTCGCGGATGGTTTCCGGCGCCATGTCGTGGAAGTGGTTGGCGACCGCCTTGATGATCTCGCGCGGGATCACGAACTGGCCGCCCGGCATGCTGCCCATGCGCGAGGCGCGTGCCACGTTGCACGAATCGTGGAAGGTGACGATGCGCTCATCGTTCGCGTCCTTGTCCATGCGCAGCGCGCCGCGCTGGATCAGGTCGTGCGTGAACTCGCAGATGTGCTGCGGGACCGGGTAGCGCGGGTCGAGCCAGTCGAACGGGCCGATCAGCGTGTTCCAGTAGCTGTAGGCGACGCGCCAGGCATGGCCGCATTCGCCGACGATGATGCGTTTGACGCCGAGTTCGAGCGCCGCTTCGCGCACACGCAGCGAGATGTTGCGCATCTGCTCGTAGTTGCCGATGAAGAGGCCGAAGTTGCCCGCTTCCGAAGCGTGCGAACTCAAGGTCCAACTGATGCCTGCGGCATGGAACACCTTGGCGTAGCCGATCAGGCTTTCGACATGCGGCTCGGAGAAGAAGTCGGCCGACGGCGTGATCAGCAGCACCTCGGTGCCCTTCACGTTGAGCGGGAAGCGCACATCGACGCCGGTCTCTTCCTTGGTGTCTTCTTCTAGCCCCTGCAACGTGTTTTCGAGCGCTGGACCGGGGATGCCGAGGTTGTTGCCGATGCGGTGGACCTTGCCGATGATCTCGTTGCTGTACTTCTGCCCCATGCCGACCGAGTCCATGATCTCGTGCGCGGCCATCGTGACCTCGGCCGTGTCGATGCCATAGGGGCAGAACACCGAGCAGCGCCGGCACTCGGAGCACTGGTTGAAGTAGCTGTACCACTCGTCCAGCACCTCGCGCGTCAGATCCACCGCGCCGACGAGCTTTGGGAAGTGCTTGCCGGCGAGGGTGAAGTAGCGCCGGTATACCTTGCGCATCAGGTCCTGGCGTGCCACCGGCATGTTCTTCGGGTCGCCGGTGCCGAGGAAATAGTGGCACTTGTCGGAGCAGGCGCCGCAATGCACGCAGGCATCCATGTAGACGCGCAGGGACCGGTACTTGTCCAGCAGCTCGCCCATCTTGGCGATCGCCACGCTCTGCCAGTCATCGACCAGCTCGGCAGGAAAGCCGATGGCTTTCTGGATCAGTGCGCTGGCGACGTAGGGCCTGCTGTGCGCCATCGCGCCCACTTGCAACAGCGGGATCACCGGGTAGCTTTTCAGCGTGGGCGTGGTGAATGCGGCGGCGGCCACGATCGTGTCCTCGGGCGGCTCACTTCTCGAGCGCGGCGGCCCAGCCAGCCAGGTGGCGATGTTCGCGTGCGTTGTCTGCTTGATTGCGCGTCGGGCTGAAGAACAGCCCCGGGCCATGCAGCAGCTTGCTGATCGGGAAGACGAGCATCAGCAGCGCGACCAGCGCCAGATGGACCAACAGCACCGGGTCGGCCGGAAGCGGTTGCCAATCGAGCCGCATCAGCCCGAGCACGAAGGCCTTCAGCGCGACGATGTCGGTGGGCGCGACGTAGCGCATCGCCAGACCCGACATGCCGATCGCCAGCAGCAGCGCGAGCATCAAGTGATCGGACGGCGTCGAGATGTAGCGCACGCGGTCGACCCACCAGCGCCTTGCCCATAGGCCGGCCAGGCCGGCGACCATCGCGAAGCCGGCGTAGGTGCCGAAGGGCTGGACGAATTCAACTGCCATCCACACCGGCTGCTGGAAGTAGCGCAGGTGGCGCAGCACGACCAGTAGCAGCGCGGCATGGAAGGTCCAGCCGAAGAGCCAGGTCCACTTGTTGGAGCGGAATAGGCTCTCGAAGAACACTACCTCGCGCGCCATGCGCAGGCCGACGCCGGCGGCGGTCGTTGGCGCCGGCGTGGTGGGGATCTTCAGCGGTGCAGGCGTGCGCACATAGCTGCTGATCTTGGCGGCGGTGCCGACCACGAGCACCAGCGTCGCGACGTAGAACAGCAGCGCGTACGTGATAGTGAGGGCCGACATGCCGCGCGACCGTTCAAAGGGTCGATCAGACGCAGCCGGTCGGCTTGGGCAGGCCGGCGATCTTGCACGCCTGCTTGGCCGGGCCGTATGGGAACAGCTCGTAGAGGTACTTGCTGTTGCCCTTGTCCGGCCCGAGCTGCTTGCCGATCGCCTTGGTCAGCACGCGCACCGCCGGGGCGATCTGGTACTCGTTGTAGTAGTCGCGAAGGAAGTTGACGACCTCCCAGTGGCTGGGGGTCATCTCGACGTTCTCGACCTGTGCGATGTGGGCTGCGGCTTCCGGCGTCCAGTCGGCGAGGTTCATGAGATATCCCTCTTCGTCGGTCTCGAAGGTCGTGCCGTTTAGTTCAAAGCTGCTCATGCGGGTCTCCAGGTTCGGGATCGGGGAATAGAAGCAGGTTCACAACCACGAATGGCTGACGGAGTGTTCGGCCACCAGTTCGACGAACCCGCCGTAGTCGACCAGCGTCACGCCGTCGAGGACGGCGCCAATCACGCCACGGGCCTCGAGGTCGGGCTGCAGGGCGTAGACCTTCAGGCGCGTGAGCGCCTCGCGTGCCGCTGCCGCGGCAGGGCTGCGCGTGGTAGCGGCGTACACGCCATCTTCGATGAGTAGTAGCGCGTGGCCGTCCCGGCACAGGCGCAGGCAACTGTCGAGCGTGCGGGTCTGCGAAGGTGATTTGTTGACGATGTGCAGCATGAGGTCTTTCAGAAACTCAGCACCACGTCCTGCTCGGCCATCAGCGTGGCCATCTGCGTTGAGTCGAGCACCTCGACCGGCACCAGCAGGTCGCCTTCGGTCAGGCCGCGCGCCTCGAGCGATTCGCGCTCGACGTAGAGTTTCTCCACGTCGTAGCCTTCGAGGGCGCGGTAGGACGGCGAGAAGTTCTTGACGCCGATGCCTTTCGTGCCTTGGCCCTTGACGAGTTCGTAGACGCCGTCGTCGAGGAACACGAGGCTCACGTCCTGGTCGAAGGTCGCGGTGATCAGCACTACCTCCAGGCTCTCGAGCGCGTAAATCGTGCCGTAGGGCGGCTTGCGGTTGACGAACATGAACTTCTTCATCGCGGCGCCTTCAGTTCAATCTCCGAAGGTCACGAGCCGATCGGCCTTGATGCCGCTGTCGACCAGTTGGCCGAGGCCGGCGATCCGGAAGCCCGGCGCCAGCACCACGTCGGTGATGCCGCGGCGCAGCGCCGCGGCGACGCAGACCACGAGGTCGACCTTGTGTTCGGCCGCCAGTGCGGACCAGCGGGTGACGATGTTGCGGTCGTCCTGCGGCGGCTCGGTCAGCTTGGTCGCGTTGTTGACGCCGTCGTGATAGAAAAACACGCGCTGAATCTCGTGCCCCTTGGCGAGCGCGGCAACCGCGAACTGGTAGGCGCTGTCACTGGCCTGATGCGTATAGGGCCCCTCGCTGACCATCAGACCGAACTTCATCGCAGCTCCGTCAGAAGCGGATGTGGGTCGATGCGTTCAGATTCGCCCGCGAGCCGCGCCAGTCGTCGATCAGGTACTTGGTGAACGGCAGATCGCACTTCTCGAAGAAGCGCGGCCAGCCGATGCGCTCGATCCAGTCGGATACCCGCTCCCATGGACGGGCGTCGCCCTTGTAGGTATAGAGAATCTTCTTCACCATGATCGACACCTCGGGCCAGCGTGGCGGGTTGTTCGGCAGGCCCGACGCCACCATCTTCATGAAGACGGGCTTGCCGCGCGCGTTGGAGTTCTTGCCGCCGACCCAGATCGCCAGCTTGGTGTGCTCGGGGTCGTTGATCTGCATCGGCGGGCACGGCGGATAGCAGGCGCCGCAGCACATGCATTTCTTCTCGTCGATCTCCAGTGACGGCTTGCCGTTGACCAGCGCCGGGCGAATCGCCGCCACCGGGCAGCGCGCGACCACCGCCGGGCGCTCGCAGACGTTGGCCACCAGGTCGTGATTGATCTTCGGCGGCTTGGTGTGCTGCACGATGATCGCGATGTCGGCCTGGCCGCCGCAGTTGATCTCGCAGCACGAGGTCGACAGGTGCACGCGGTTGGGCATCTCCTCCTTGATGAATTCCTCGTACAGGTCATCCATCAGCGCCTTGACCGCGCCCGAGGCGTCGGTACCGGGAATGTCGCAGTGCAGCCAGCCCTGGGTGTGGGCGATGGCCGACACCGAATTGCCGGTGCCGCCGACGGGAAAGCCGTTGCCGGTGAGCGCCTCGACCAGCGGCGCGACCTTGTTCGGGTCGGAGACCATGAACTCGATGTTCGAGCGGATCGTGAAGCGCACATGGCCTTCGGCATACGTGTCGGCGATATCGCAAAGCTTGCGAATCGTGTAGACGTCCATCTGCCGCTGGGTGCCGGCGCGCACCGTCCAGACCTCGTCGCCGCTGTGCGCGACGTGGTGCAGCACGCCGGGGCGCGGGCGGTCGTGGTAGCGCCAGTTGCCGTAGTTCTTCAGCAGCGTCGGATGCAGGAAGGGCTTGTTGTCGGGTACGCCGCTCTCGATCGGTTGTCGCATCGTGGCCATGGGGTGTCTTCCGGTGTTCGTCGTTGGGTCGACGGATCGATGGGGTCGCAGCTCAGGCCGCCGCCTTCTTCGCGTTGATGCGCGCCACTTCGTCGTCCCATCCATCCATGCGGACGTACGGGTTGGTGCGTGGCGCCGACACCATGTTCGCATCGACGTCCAGGCCGATGCCTTCGAGGAAATTGACCAGCCCGATGCGTTCGATCATTTCGCCGGTGCGCTCGTGCTCGAGCGCGTTCTCGGCGAAGAAGTCGATCACCTTCTGGCCGAGATCGACCAGCGCCTGGTAGTCCTCGTCGGTCTTCAGCGACATGAACGGCATCACCACCGTGCCCATCAGGTCGCCGATCTTCAGCGTGCGCTTGCCGCCGATCAGGATCGTCGCACCGGTATCGGTGCCATGCGCCAGCGCGCCGGTCATGACGTTGATGCAGTGCATGCAGCGCACGCAGTTGCCGTTGTCGATCTCGAGCGACTGCGTGTCGTTGACGGCGACGCTCGAGATCTTGTCGCCCTTGGCGACGTCCTTCGTCTCCTTGAGCGTGATCGTCTTGGTCGGGCAGCGGCTCACCACGTCGTTGACCAGCTCGGACAGGCCGTGCTTGGCGAACCATTTGCGCGCCAGCGTTTCGTCGGTGCGGATGTTGTCGCGCCAGGTGCCGATCACTGCCATGTCGGAGCGCTGGATCGAATTCATGCAGTCGTTCGGGCAGCCGGAGAACTTGAACTTGAACTTGTAGGGCAGGGCGGGGCGGTGGATGTCGTCGAGGAAGGTGTTGAGAACCTGTCGGTGCGCGCGTGCCTCGTCGTAGCACGACTGCTCGCAACGCGCCGCGCCGACGCACGACATCGAGGTGCGCACCGCCGGGCCGGCGCCGCCGAGGTCGAAGCCGAGTTCGTTGAGTTCGTCGAACGCGTCCTGCACCTTGGCCGTGCTCGCGCCCTGGAACATGATGTCACCCGACTGGCCGTGGAAGGCGATCAGCCCGGAGCCGTGGCGCTCCCAGATGTCGCACAACTTGCGCAGCACGGCGGTGTCGTAGTGCATGCCCGCCGGCGGCTGCACGCGCAGCGTGTGGAACTCCGACGACGCGGGGAACATGGCGGCCACCTCGGAAAAGCGCGGTATCACGCCGCCGCCGTAGCCGAACACGCCGACGGTGCCGCCCTTCCAGTAGCCCTTGCGGGTCTTGTAGGAGTGCTCGAGCTGGCCGACCAGGTCGACCATATAGTCCTTGTCCTGGGCCAGGCGCTTCAAGCCGGTGACGAAGCTGGGCCAAGGACCGCTCTCGAGCTGGTCGAGCATCGGCGTGTCGAATGGTTTCTTGGCCATGGACTGTGTCTCCTGAGGGGGCGTGGCGCCGGACCGTTCGCGTCTGCGACCAATCCTAGGAGGGCCGGCCGGGTGGCGCTATCACTCTCGTAGGGTAGACCGGGCACTACCCGGAAGGGGTATGCGGCGCTCACCCGTGCCGGGTATGGACGACACGGGCCGCTGCCGCGCTCAATGCCGTCTCTGGAGCCGCCGATGACCCGCGTGACACCTTTGGACAAACTGCGTGCGCCGCTCGGTGGCCAGGAGATCGAGTTGCAGCAGATCGACTACGACGCAGGCGGCATGAGCCTGCTGCGCACGCGCATCCGCGAGAAGAGTCGTTTCACGGTGTTCGACATCGATCCGCAGACCGCCGAGCAATGGGGACATGCCCTGCTGCGCTGGGCGCAGCGCCAGGAGCGAGCGTGACGGACGTCGAGGCACCGGTCGACACCATGGTCGACGTGGCGTTTCCGCTCGGTGGCACGCATCTGCCCCGCGATCATGCGTGGCCGCTGGCCCGCGCCCTGGCCGAGCACCTGCCGTGGCTGGCCGCGGAGCCGCTGGCCGGCATCCACCCGGTCAAGGTGGTGCCCGGCTACGGCGTGCGCGGCCTGCTGTCGCAGCGCGCGCGGTTGCTGTTGCGCGTGCCGGGCGCGCGCGTGCCGGCCCTGGCGACGCTGGCCGGCCGCAGCTTCAGCCTGGGCGGCTGTGCGCTTCGCCTCGGCGAACCCAAGCCGCGCGAGCTGCTGCCTCATGGAACATTGTTCGCCCCCATCGTGGCGGCCGAGAGCGCCGACGAGGCGTCGTTCATGCGGGACGTGGCCGACACGCTGCGCGCCTTGCAGATCGACGCCCATAGCGTCTGCGGCCGGCGCCGCCTGATCGGTGCGCCCGCAGGCCCGACCATCGGCTTCAGCCTGATGCTGCACGGCCTGTCGGCCGCCGACTCGTTGCACGTGCAATGCGTCGGCATCGGGCCGCAGCGCCTGCTGGGCTGCGGGATCTTCGTGCCCCACCGTTCGGCCGCGGCGGTGGGAGCCTGATGCAGCCGAAGGAGACTTGAAGATGGCCTACACGGTGACCGGCATCGAACGCGAGACCGACGACCAGGGCTTCCTGCGCGAGCCCGACTACAGCGACGAGGTGGTGCGCGTGATCGCGGCGGCCGAGAACATCGAGCTGACCGACGCGCACTGGGACGTCGTCAACTACCTGCGCGACGAGTACCGCGAGCACGGCCACACGCCGAACTTCCGCAACCTGCTCAAGGCCATGGCCGAGCTCCGTCCCGGCACCGACAGCAAGGCGCTGTACGACCTGTTCCCGATGGGGCCGGCCAAGCAGGCGTGCAAGGTCGCCGGGCTGCCGCAGCCGCTGGGCAAGGGCGGGTACTGAAGTCGCATGCGCATCAAGAGCCACTGGTTCAAGGCCGGCGCGTCGAAGACGCCGCAGCAGACGGCGAGCGCGCTCGCCTTCATCGTCTGGCGGGTGGCCCAGAACATGCTCAAGCAGATGCGCTCGGCGCAGTTCGACATCGATGTCGGCCCGCAGTACTTCGCCTTCATGCGCGAAGTGCTGGTGTTCCTGATCCAGGTCGTCGACCGCATGGCTTTCGACTGCATGCCCGAGGGCACACGCGCCGAGTTCACGACGGCGCTGGTGCGGCGCGTGGCCGAGATTCTCGAGGACAGCGAGAACGACCTGCTTGGTCTTCCGGCGCCCGGCCTGGAGAGCCATCGTACGCAGTTCATCGACATGTTCAACGGGCTGTCCGACGACTACGCGACCTTCGGCCACGGTCCCGATGGGCCCGACTTCGCCTTCGTGCGCTACCTCGGCAGCCGCGTTACCGCGCTGATGGTGGCCAAGGACCGCAACTGGGCCCTCGATCAGATCATGGCCATCGAGGCTCCCGAGGCGGTGGCGACGCTGCGCAGCGCCATGCAGGGGGTGCTGTCCACCGAGCCGCGGCCGGCGCGACGCCAGGGCCTGAGCGGAGACTGAGATGAGCGCGGTACCCATGCCCCGTCTCGCGCGCGGCGCCGCACCGTTGCGCAGCCCCTTCAACCTCGACGACGAAGACGCCTATCGGCGCTGGCGCGATGCCAAGCGAGCCAGCCATCCGCGGCGGGTCGAAGACCTCGTGGTCGATGTCGCCGATCCGCGCCAGCTGACGGCGTCGGAGCGGGCGGCGCTGCTCGAGCGCTGCGCGACTGCCAACATGGCGATCTGGAGAAGTCCGGTGACCGCGGCCGACAAGGACGTCGCCCGCCGCCTCGGCCAGCAACTCGGGCTGCATCGGCTCGATGCCAACTGGCTGGCCGACGAAGACGGCACCTCGCCGATCACCGTGTCCGTCGGCGGGCCCGGGGTGGCGGCCGGCAGCGGCGACCGCGCGGCCTACATTCCGTACACCGACCGCCCGATCAAGTGGCACACCGACGGCTACTACCATCCGCCGGCGCGGCGCATCGAGGCGATGATCCTGTACTGCGTGGCCCCGGCCCGCGAGGGCGGCGCCAACGCCCTGATGGACCCCGACATGGCCTACATCGCTCTGCGCGAGGCCAACCCGGACTGGGTCCGGGCACTGATGGCGGCCGACGCGATGACGATTCCCGAGCGCGCCGACGATGCCGGCGTGGCGCGCCCGGCACAGACCGGCCCGGTGTTGTCGGTGACGCATGCCGGCATGGCCCTGCACATGCGCTACACCGCGCGCACCCGCAGCATCGAATGGAAGGCCGACGCCGCAACACGCGCGGCCGCGGCCTTTCTCGAACGACTGATCGGCAGCGACGCGACCACAGTGTTCCGCACCCGGCTGGAAGCGGGAATGGGCCTGGTCTGCAACAACGTACTGCACGACCGCTCCGGCTTTGTCGACGATCCGCAACGCCCGCGCCTCCTGTACCGTTTGCGCTACCTCGATCGCATCGGATGAACGCGCTGGAGTCCGCATGTCGCATTGGCTGACCGTCTGGCGGGCCGCCCAGCTGGTGGGTGTCGCGCGCGGCGTGTTGCAGCAGCAGGTGCGCGACGGCACGCTGAGGCTGAGCGAAGGCCTCGTCTCCACCGACGCGCTGCTGCGCCTGTACCCGGCGGCGCAGATCGAAGCCTCGGGTTTGCTCGAACGCGTTGCGCATATCAAGGACGAGGCCTTCGGCAAGCGCGTGCGCGAGCGCCTGCTGCCGAGCCAGGAAGTGCTGGCGCAGCGGCTGTTCCTGCAGAGCCAGGAGCTCGCCGATGTGCGCCGCCACCTGCAGCGCTACCACGCGCTGGTGATCGAGCTGCAGCAGCGCGTGCGCGAACTGGTGGCAAGTCGCACGGGCGACACCGCGCTGGTCGATCTCGAGCGCGAGCTGGCACGCGGGCTGGCGCAGGCACTCGCCACCGAAACGGTCGATCTTCTCGATGTCATGGACGATATGCTGAAGGTCATGTCTGCACAGGTCACCGTGCGCCCGAGCGGCCACGAGTTCACTGTCGAGGGTCACGACACGTTGCTGCAGGCCGGCTTGCGCGCCGGGCTCAAGCTCAACTACGGCTGCGGCAACGGCACCTGCGGCATGTGCAAGGTGCGCGTGATCGCGGGCGAGGTGGTGCAGACCCAGCACTACGACTACCCGCTGTCGCAGGCCGAGCGGCAACAGGGTTACACGCTGGCCTGCGCGCACACGCCGGCGAGCAGCGAGCTGACGCTGGAGCTGCTGGAGGCGCGCGGGCCCGAGGACATTCCGCAGCAGGAGATCGTCAGCCACGTTCGCGTCGTGACCGCGCTGGCGCCCGAGACTCGATTGCTGCACCTGCAGACGCCGCGCAGCCACCGCCTGCGCTTTCTGGCCGGGCAGTCGGTGACGCTGGGCCTGGCGACGCCGGGCGACGACCTGCACGCCCGCCACCCGGTGGCGAGCTGCCCCTGCGACGACCGCAATCTGCAGTTCTTCATCGCCCGCGACGACGACGACCCGTTCGCCCGCCAGGTGTTCTCGGGTGCGCTCAAGGCCGGCATGGCGATCACGGTGCGCGGGCCGGTCGGCGACTTCGTGCTCGCCGAAGGCCACCGGCCGCTCGTGTTCGCCGCCTGCGACACCGGCTTCGCACCGGTGAAGAGCCTGATCGAGCATGCGCTCGCGCTCGACGCGGCACCGTCGCTGTCGCTGTTCTGGCTGGCCACGCGCAGCGACGGGCATTTCCTGGCCAACCAGTGCCGCTCCTGGTCCGAAGCCCTTGACCAGTTCGAGGTGGCGCTGTCGATGAACCCCGACGCCGCCCGCGGCGCGCGCGAGATCGCGGTTGCGATGCGTGTCGACCTGTTCGACATCGACTGCGACTTCTACCTGGCGGGGCCGCGCGAGTTCGTGCAGGTCCTGCAGGAGGAGTTGCGCTCCGCGGGCGTGCCGGCGGCGCAGCTGTTCATGGAGGTGCTCGAGCTCGAGGCGGTGGAGGGCAGGGCATGAACGGCCCCGTCGATGGGCTGCCCGACTGCGCCGGCGGCGAGTCGTTCGCGCTGCGCGTTCTCGGTCATAGCATGGCCCCGGAGTTCAACGAAGGCGAGATCATCATCATCGAGCCCGACGGTCTGGCCAAGGAGGGCAGCTACGTGCTCGCCTGGCACGGGCAGGAGTGGATCTTTCGCCAGCTGCTGCGCAACGCCGCCGGGTGGCAGCTTCATCCGCTGAACCCCGCCTTCGCCGACGTCGGGCTGCAGGACCTCGGCGCGGTGCGCGGCGTGATCATCCAGAAGGCCTTGCCGGGGCGGCGGCGGGCCTCCAAGCGCTACGTCTGAGGGAGTCTGCGTTGCCGTACTACATCTACCGGGTGCTGCCACACGCGCGGCTCGAGAAGCTTGCCGAATTCGACGCCTTCAAGGCCGCATCGGCGCACGCCAAGGCGCTGCGCGCGGCCGAGCACGGTGCGCCCCAAGGCAAGGTCAAGGTCATGTTCGCCGGCAACGAGCAGCTCGCCCAGGACATGCTGTGCCAGGTTCGCGAGCCCGGACCGTCGGGCGACGATTGAGGGTTGGCGCATGGACGATGCCGCCTACGCCCGGGCGCGAGCGGTCGCGAACCCTGCTCCCTGCGTCTTCGAGAAGGCACTGCTGGCGGGTTGCGCCACGTGCGAGCTGGCGCAGCGGCACGCGTTGGCCGAGCGCGAGGGGGTGGCCTGCCCGTCGCCGACGGCGCGAATCAACTGCGCCACGCTGCTGGCGTTGCTGCGCGAACGTGCCACGTTCACGCTGCGGCTGCCGGGTCCCGGCGAGCCGCTTCGGCACGCGAGAGCGATGCAGCTGCAATGCGGGGGCCTTCAGGGACTGTGCAACGCCTTGGCCGCTCCCGAAGCCGACGTGCACCGGATGGTGATGCAGGCGCACGCGCGCAGCGATAGTCTTCTGGACCTGCCGTGGGCCGGGATCGCGCGCGACATCGCGGCGTGGCAGGCGCGGCGACGACGGTGAACCTGCCCCATCTCGATCGGCTCGTGGATGCGGTGCAGACCAACTGCCACATCGCCGATGCCAGCCACGCGGCGGACATGACCCTGTGCATCTATCTGCTGCAGATGCGCGAGTTCTTCCGCTGGGAGCAAGGCATCGCGCCGATGCAGCGGCTGCCGAACGACGAGGTCGGCGCCTGGCTCGCACAGCGGGAGTCCCTGTGGACGTCGCTGGAGGGCGAGCCGTTTGCACCGCTGCCGCTGCAGGGCGGCTCGTTCGACCCCTTCGATGCCGCCGCTGTCAACGCCCAGCTGCGCCCGTTCGGCCTGGTCTATGGGGCCGGCTACACGGCGCCTGGATGTGCGAGCTTCTTTCTCGGCGAGCTGCTGCGCGTGCAGTCGCGCGACGGCATCGAACTGCTGGTCAGTGGTTGCGAGCATGCGCGCGGCTTGGCGGCAGCGCCGGCCGTCCTCGCGGGTTCGAAGGTGCTGCTGCGACAGGAGTCGTTGGCGCGCTGGATCTGGGAGAAGTTCGAGGCCTGGACGCTCAAACGACAGGAGGGTCCGTTCAAGGCCGCGCTCGACGCCTACGGGTTCGATCGTCTCGGCCCCGCGGCGGTCGAGCGCCTGATCGAAGCCGAGGCCGAGACCCTGGTCTTGCACGAGCTGGGCGAGCACCGAGCGGGCCGGCTGCTCGGGCCCGACTGGCAGACCCTGCGCAACGTGCTCGTTTCGCGCCGCACCGACCTCTACGTGCGCGCCGCGCGCGACCATCTGGCTGACTGCCTGGTGACGCTGCCGACGCTGCTGCAGCGGCGCTCGGATGCGTCGCTGCACTTCTGGTTCGCCAATCTGGAGGGCGTGCGCGCGCTGTTGTTCCCGCGTCTGATGGCGGCCTATTCGGCTTGGTGTGCCGGCGACGACGGCGCTGCGCTGCGTGACGCGCTAGCGGCCGGCGCGACGCATTGGGCCCGCGCGTGCCAGCAGTTCCTGGCCCTACACCGTCGGCCGGGCGCCGATGGGCCGTCACTCGTCGACGAGTGCGTCGAATCGCCAGACTGGGTCCTGCATTGAACACGCCGAGGAAGCCTTCCCGGCCGGCCGGAGAGGGCCGCCGGGCAGGTCTTCAGACGAACAGGCAGACGTCGGTCTCGCCGGCGAACTTCATGAACGTCGCCGCGCCGGCGTATTCGAGGCCGTCGATGAACTCGCTCTTCTCGAACTCGAACAGGTCGACGGTCATCTGGCAGGCGATGAACTTCACGCCGGCTTCGAGGCACAGCGAGCGCAACTCTTCAAGCGAGGCCACGCCCTTCTTCTTCATTTTGGCCTTCATCATCATCGTGGCCATCGACTCCATGCCCGGCATCACTTGCAGGAGCACCGGCATGGGCACCGGCATCGGCATGGCGGGATTGGCGAGCGGGCTGATCTTGATGCCGTCGAGGCTCTTGCGCAGCAATTGCAGGCCGTAGAAGGTGAAGAACACCTGCACGTCCCAGCCCAGCGCGGCGGCGGTGGACGACAGGATCAACGGCGGATACGCCATGTCGAGCGTACCCTTGGTGGCGATGATCGCCATCTTCTTGCTAGCCATGCGGACTCCGAGCGTTGAGTGCGGTGGGTACGGGCGGGTCCGCGCTCACGCCTTTTTGAGGAGGAAGACGTACTTCTTGTTTTCACTGCTCTGCTCGAGCAACTGGTTGCCGGTCTGCTCGGCAAAAGCGGCCATGTCGCCCACCGAGCCGGGGTCGGTGGATATCACGCGCAGCACCTGTCCCGTCGCCATGTCCGAGAGCGCTTTCTTTGTCTTGACGATGGGCAGCGGGCAGGCAAGCCCGGATGCGTCAAATTCCTTGTCAAACTTCATCGGTCGTCTCCATTTTTCGAAGGGCGCGTCGTGTGCCGCAGCCGAGGGACGCAAACCACGGAAGGCCCTCCCGCATACGCTCTTACGATACTGCTGCATTGGCAAGTATCGGCGCGTTGCCGTCTATTACCGCGATGGGTGATCGGCGATAGCCCATATGGGTAGTAGGGCCGGCTGGCTCGAATCGGTCGGTGGGATGAATCTCATCGCGCGCATGCCGCCGAACGCGGCTCACCGCTTGCGGGCGAGCAGCCCCACCAGCGCGGATCGGCCGTGATGCTGCGTGCCCTCGGTCAGGTCGGCCTCGTACTCGAGCAGCTCGATCGTCTCCAGCGCGGCGAACGCCGCCCGCAACAGGTCTGCCGTGTACAGGTGCGACAGGATCGGCGGCCCGCCGGTCTTGTATTCGAGCTGCCTGGTCGTGTAGCCCTGCAGCACCCGCAGGCCAGCTTCGATCCCTGCATCGCCTGCGCTGTGCATGTGATCGACACGCAGGGCGCGGAGCTGGTACGAATTCAGATTCGATAGGCTCGTTCATGGAGACCCATGCGGAGCCGATACGCGGTTGCCGCCAGCGGATGGCGGGTGAAGGCGCGGACCGGATGATCGCCGGCACACATTGCATGAGAAAGGCGACGGGTCGCCCCGAGGCTGCGACAAGCTCGGCGGAGAATCGAAGCCATGAACATATCACCACCGATGCCGCTTGTCGTCGACGACGAACTGGCGCTGCTGCAATCGCTCGTCTGCCTGCGTGATCTGGAGATCATCGAGCTGGGCTGCGGCAAGGCCGAACTTGCGCGCCGGCTGGTCGCCACCTGCCCGGGTTGCAGGGTCGCTGCGCTCGAGGTCGACACGCGCCAACACGCCAAGAATCTCGAGGAACCGGTCGCCGATATCGCATTCGTTCGTGCCGGCGCCCAAGAGATCCCGTTCGAGGCCGGACGCTTCGACTTGGCACTGATGCTCAAGTCGCTCCATCACGTCTCGCCGCATCTGCTGGACAAGGCCTTCGGCGAAGTAGGGCGCGTGCTCAAGCCGGGAGGCCTGCTCTATCTGTCCGAGCCGGTGTTTGCCGGCGATCTCAACGAAGTGATCCGGCTGTTCCACGACGAGCAGGAAGTGCGTCGTGCGGCCTACGTCGCGATTCAGCGTGCGCTCGAGTCGGGTGACTGGGAGAGCGGCGGAGAGACTCGGTTCGACACGCCGGTGGAGTTCCGGGATTTCGCGGACTTCGAGCGCCGCGTTGTCAACGTGACCTTCGCGGACCACCGTCTCGACGAGCCGACGCGCAGCCAGGTTCGGCGAAGGTTCGAGGCGCACATGGGCGCCTCGGGCGCGCACTTCATGCGGCCGATGCGCGTCAATCTGCTGCGCAAGCGGCAATGAGGCGGCACCGCTCGCGCGGCCGCTGCGGCGGAGTCGTGCGGCGTTTCAGCTGACGGCTGTTGACCTCCGGGCACATGGACTCGTGCGCGACGATGTGGCCTCAAGTGCGGCGGCCCGGTCGGAAGCCTTTACCACGCGGCATTGTTATGGGCGCGACTCCGTCGGCGCAGGGTCGAGCTGCCTTGCGATGAACGCTTCGGCGCTTGCCCGCAGGAATTGTTCGAAGGCCAGCGCGACCTGAGGCAACTGCTTGGACGCCAGATGCATCACATACCAGTCGCGCTGAATCGGATTTCGCGCCAGGGGAAGCAGCTTCAGCAGTCCGGCCCGCAGCTCGAGCACGCATGTGTGCATCGACAGGAAGGCGACCCCGAATCCGGCCGCGCACATTTGCTTGATCGCTTCGTTGCTCGACATTTCGGAGCCGACCCGCAACTGCAGGCCGGCGTCCTTGAAGAGCCGCTCGACCGTCGTCCGGGTGCCGGAGCCGCGTTCGCGCACTAGGAGGCGCGAACTGGCCAGTGACGCCAGCCCGCGCAGGCGTGTGGCCATCAGGGGATGGGTGGGAGCAGCCAGGAACGCCATCGGGTGCTTGGCGAAGGCCGTCGATTCCGTTTTCAGCTCGGAGGGTGGCCGTCCCATGATCGCGATGTCCACCTCGTGTCCCGCCAGCAGGCGGACGATCTCGTCGCGATTGCCAACCTCGAGCTTGACCTTCACCTTCGGATTTTCGCTGGCGAACCGTACGAGCAGCGGAGGCATGAGGTACTCGGCCGTCGTGATCGCTCCGACGCGCAGCGTCCCGGAGAAGACACCCTGCAACGCCGCCATCTCGTCGCCAGCCTCGCGCCAGAGCTCGAGGATGCGCCTGGCATAGGTGGCCAGGAGGTCGCCGGCTTCGGTCAGTCGCACGCCGCGCCCGGTCCGCTGCAACAAGGGAGTTCCGGCGGACGTCTCCAGCGCGCCCACCTGAATCGATACCGCGGGCTGGGTCAGGTGCAACTCTTCCGCCGCCTGAGACACGCTGCCCAGCTTGGAAACCGTATGAAAGGCCAACAGCTGTTTGAACGTGGCGTTGCGGGTAAGCGGCATGCGACGATATTAGCAAAAAGCTATACGTTATAAAAAACATTTAACTATTCAGAATGTTTAGCGCCCCGTAGATTCGATCCATCGAGTGACCGGCTGCTTCGGTACCGGAAGCTTGCGACAGGAGGACACCTTGGGCCACATGAACGAGGCGAAGCAGATCACCGACAGCACGAAGCGCTATGCGGCGGGCGTTTTGAAGTACGCCCAGATGGGGTACTGGAACGGCGACTACGAGCCCAAGGCGACGGATGTCCTCGCACTCTTTCGCATCACGCCCCAGGAAGGGGTCGATCCGATCGAGGCGGCTGCCGCCGTTGCCGGCGAATCCAGCACCGCCACCTGGACCGTCGTCTGGACCGATCGGCTCACCGCCTGCGACATGTACCGCGCGAAGGCCTACCGGGTCGACCCGGTCCCGGGCATTCCCGGCCAGTACTTCTGCTATGTGGCGTACGACCTGTCGCTGTTCGAGGAAGGGTCGATCGCCAACGTCACCGCCTCGATCATCGGCAACGTCTTCAGCTTTAAGCCCCTGAAGGCGGCGCGCCTCGAGGACATGAAGTTTCCGGTCGCCTACGTGAAGACCTTCGCCGGTCCGCCCACCGGCATCGTGGTCGAGCGCGAGCGTCTCGACAAGTTCGGGCGACCCCTGCTCGGTGCGACGACCAAGCCCAAGCTCGGTCTGTCTGCGCGCAACTACGGCCGCGTCGTCTACGAGGGGCTCAAGGGCGGCCTCGACTTCATGAAGGACGACGAGAACATCAACTCCCAGCCCTTCATGCACTGGCGCGACCGCTTCCTCTGCGTGATGGAGGCGGTCAACAAGGCCAGCGCCGCCAGCGGCGAGGTCAAGGGCAGCTACCTGAACGTCACCGCGGGGACGATGGAAGAGATGTACCGCCGCGCCGAGTTCGCCAAGGAACTGGGCTCGGTCATCGTGATGGTCGATCTCGTCGTCGGCTGGACTGCGATACAAAGCATCTCGCACTGGTGCCGGCAGAACGACATGCTGCTGCACATGCACCGGGCCGGCCATGGCACCTATACGCGGCAGAAGAATCACGGCGTGAGCTTTCGCGTCATCGCCAAGTGGCTCCGCCTGGCCGGCGTCGACCATCTGCACGCCGGCACGGCGGTCGGCAAGCTCGAGGGCGACCCGATGACCGTGCAGGGCTACTACAACATCTGCCGCGACACCCACACCGTCGTCGATCTTCCGCGCGGCATCTTCTTCGACCAGGACTGGGGCGCCCTGAAGAAGGTGATGCCGGTGGCATCCGGCGGCATCCATGCCGGGCAGATGCATCAGCTTCTCGATCTGTTCGGAGACGACGTCGTGCTGCAGTTCGGCGGCGGGACGATCGGCCACCCGCAAGGCGTCCAGGCCGGTGCCACGGCCAACCGGGTGGCCCTCGAATGCATGGTGTTGGCGCGAAACGAGGGCCGCGACATCAGGAACGAGGGCCTCGAGATTCTTCGTGACGCCGCCAGATGGTGCACCCCACTCAAGGCGGCGCTCGACACCTGGGGCGAGATCACCTTCGACTACGCCTCGACCGACACTTCGGATTTCGTTCCGACGGCGTCTGTTTCCTGACCCGGAGCGCACGCCATGCGAATCACCCAAGGGACCTTTTCGTTCCTGCCGGACCTGAGCGACGCGCAAATCGTCAGGCAGGTGGACTTCTGCCTCGCCAGGGGGTGGGCTATTGGGCTCGAGTACACGGACGATCCGCATCCCCGCAATATCTACTGGGAGATGTTCGGCAATCCGATGTTCGACATATCGGACGCAGCCGGCGTGATGCTCGAGCTGAAGAGCTGCCGCAAGACGTTCCCCAGCCATTACATCCGGCTCAGTGCCTTCGATTCGACGCACGGCACCGAGTCGGTGGTTCTGTCCTTCATCGTCAACCGGCCGCCGAACGAACCCGGCTTCAGGCTCATCCGCACGGAAGAGCCCGGGCGCACGATGCGCTACCGCATCGAAAGCTATGCGGTGCAGAAGAGCCCCGAAGGCTCGCGATATTGAGGTCGCGACGTTTCTTCCGCAGATGCTCCCCATGGATGTTTCGGCTCCTGCCCATTGCGACGGTGCCACGACCGCGAAGGCGCTGTTCGAGGCCTCCGGGGTCAAGTCGGTGCTCGACCAGCTGGACGCCGAACTGGTCGGACTCGCTCCCGTCAAGGGACGCATCCGCGACATCGCGGCGCTGCTGCTGATCGACAAGCTGCGCCTGGCAAAGGGCTTGCAGTCGACACCTCCGTCGCTGCACATGTGCTTCACCGGCAATCCGGGCACCGGCAAGACCACGGTCGCGATGCGCATGGCCGAAGTGCTCAAGCAACTGGGCTACGTTCGCAAAGGCCATCTCGTGGCGGTGACCCGCGACGACCTGGTCGGCCAGTTCATCGGGCACACCGCGCCCAAGACCAGGGAAGTCGTCAAGAAAGCGATGGGCGGCGTGCTCTTCATCGACGAGGCCTACTACCTCTACAAGCCGGAAAACGAACGCGACTATGGACAGGAGTCGATCGAGATCCTGCTCCAGGCGATGGAGAACAGCCGCGACGACCTGGTCGTGATCCTGGCCGGCTACAAGGACCGGATGGACACGTTCTTCGGCAGCAACCCCGGCATGGCGTCGCGCATCGCGCACCACATCGACTTTCCAGACTACAGCGAAGCCGAGCTGATGCAGATCGCGCAGCTGATGCTGGGAACGCTCAACTACAGGTTCGACGCGGCAGCCGAGGCCACTTTTGCGCGATACGTGGAGCTGCGCAGGCAGCAACCTCATTTCGCCAATGCCCGCTCGATCCGCAACGCGCTGGATCGGATTCGCCTGCGTCATGCGACGCGCCTCTTCGCCGACGACAGCCCGCTGAGTCGCGAGCAACTCTGCACCTTGCACGCAGAAGACATTCTGGCGAGCCGCGTGTTCGCTGCTGACCCGCTCGAAGGAGTCTGACATGAGCATCGAAGCCCTGATCTTCGACGTCGACGGCACGATGGCCGACACCGAGGAGGCCCATCGCACCGCGTTCAACCTCGCGTTCGAGCGATTTCGGCTCGGCTGGAAGTGGAGCCGCGACGACTACCGGCTCCTGCTCAGGACGACCGGAGGCAAGGAACGCATCGCCGCTTACATCGGTCAACTGGAGCTGACCCGTGCGGAGCGCAGGCGTCTGTACGAACTGGTGCCCGGGATCCACGCCGAGAAGACCCGCTTCTACAGCGCCGTGGTGGCCGACGGAGCGGTTCCGTTTCGGGATGGCATCGCCCGGATGCTCGACGAAGCGATCTCGGCAGGCTATCGCCTCGCCATCGCCAGCACGACCACTGCGGTAAACGTCGATGCGCTCTTGCAGTCGAACCTGGGGACACACGGGCTCGAGATGTTCAGCGTGATTGCCTGCGGCGATCAGGTTCGCGCCAAGAAACCCGCACCCGACATCTATCGCTTGGCGCTACGCCATCTCGAGCTGCCCGCGGACCGTTGCATCGCCTTCGAGGATTCGGCAAACGGCCTGCGCGCCGCCGTCGCCGCCGGACTCTGGACCGTGGTGACGCCGACTTTCTGGACCGAGGGCAGCGATTTTGCATCCGCAGGTCTGCTTCTGCCCAATCTCGGTGACCCGGGTTCCCCGTTGCGAGGCGAGCCCGGCAATCGCTTGCGATCGTCGGCCTGGCTGACGCTGGACGAGTTGACGCAAAGAGCGACGCCGCCGCTAGCGCACTGTGCGGTCCGCGCCCTGTATCAGGTCTCGCCGTGATCGACCCCTCTCGCGACCTCGGGATACGGGTCGCGCCCAGCTTGCTGAAAGGCGACCAACTCCAGATCGCAGCTGTTGCCTTCGACCTCGACGGCACCCTGGTCGACAGCGCGCCCGACATCGGTCAAGCGCTCAACAGCGCGCTGGCCCGAGCCGGCCTGTGCCGCTTCGATCTCGGAGCCATTCGTGCCTGGGTCGGCGACGGTCCGGACGCGTTGATCGACCGCGCACTGGCGAAGCAGGGCGCGGTCGGCGCCGACGGCAGCCTGCATTCGCGCATCCGCAGCGACTTCGACGCCGCGACCCTGGCTGCTCCGATCGATCTCGGCCGCGTCTACCCCGGAATCCGGGAGATGCTCGAGTCACTTCACGACTGGGTGCCGATGGCAGTCGTCACCAACAAGCCGACGCACTTGGCATGCGCCGTGCTGGAAGCAGCCGGTCTGCTCGAGTTCATGCAGACGGTCAGCGGAGCCGATCGGCCCGAACTGCGAAAACCCCGTCCCGCGATGTTGCTGATCACCGGCGAGCGGCTCGGCGTTGCCCCTTCGCGTCTGCTGATGGTCGGTGACGGCCCCGCTGACATCGTGTCGGCCGAGGCCGCCGGGTGCCCCGCGGCGCTGGTCGCCTGGGGCTATGCAAGCGCTGCCGTCCCCGCCGGCGCCAGCGTGCTCCGTGTCGCGACGCCTGCCGAGCTGCTCGCGAGCGTGCGCCAAAGCGCACGGCCACGACTACAAATTCCATCTCCTAGGAGACCGACATGCCCACCGGCGGAAAGCCCAACCTGACGCAGTTTCTGATCGAGGAGCGTCGCCGCGTGCCCGATGCGACCGGCGACCTCAATGCCTTGATCACCGATCTGTCGCTGGCCTGCAAGGCCATCTCGCGCCGGGTCGCCCGTGGCGCCCTTGGTGGCGTGCTGGGAAGCGCCGCCAGCGCCAACGCGCAAGGCGAGGACCAGAGGACGCTCGACGTGATCAGCAACCAGATGTTCCTGCGTGCCAACGAATGGGGCGGCCACGTCGCCGGCATGGTCTCCGAGGAAATGGAAGAGGCCTACACGCTGCCGGCGCAATACCCGCGCGGCAAGTATCTGCTGATGTTCGATCCGCTCGATGGCTCCTCGAACATCGACGTCAACGTCACCGTCGGCAGCATCTTTTCGGTGATCCGCGCCGTCACGCCGGAGGTCGATGCGCGACCCGAGGACTTTCTGCGGCCCGGAACGAGTCAGGTCTGCGCCGGGTACGCAATCTACGGGCCTTCCACGATGCTCGTGCTGACGCTCGGCAAGGGGACGCACGCCTTCACATTGGATCCGGTGTTGGGCGAATGGGTCCTCAGCCATCCGAATCTTCGCGTCCCGGCAAAGACCCGGGAATTCGCGATCAACGCGTCGAACAGCCGCTTCTGGGAGCCTGCGGTCAAGCGCTATATCGACGAATGTATGGCTGGGCAACCAGGCCCGCGTGGCGCGGATTTCAACATGCGCTGGATCGCGTCTCTGGTCGCTGAAACGCATCGCATCCTGATGCGCGGCGGCGTGTTCATGTACCCGCGCGACAGCAACGACCCGGGTAAGCCTGGCCGTCTACGCCTGCTCTACGAGGCGAATCCGATCTCTTTTCTGGTCGAGCAGGCCGGCGGCAGCGCCAGCACGGGTCGCAAGCGCGTGCTCGACGTGCAGCCCGAGTCCCTGCATCAGCGCATCGGCTTCATCTTCGGATCGTCGGAAGAAGTGGAGCGCATCGAGGCATATTACCGCGAGGAGCCGCACGAGACGTACAGATCGCCCCTGTTTGGCAAGCGCGGCCTCTTCGCGATCGCCGATTGACGGTGCGTGTCCGAGTCTATCGGCGAGGCCACCATGTCCGTGAAGAATCCCATCATCGCCATCACCGGCTCCTCGGGCGCCGGCACGACATCGGTGACTCGCACTTTCGAGAGCATCTTTCGCCGCGAAGACGTTCGTGCCGCAATCGTCGAGGGCGACAGTTTTCACCGTTACGACCGCGCAGCGATGAAGACCGCGATGGCGGACGCCGAAGCCGCCGGCAAGCTGCACTTCAGTCACTTCGGCGAAGACGCGAATCTTTTCGCCGAGCTGGAAAGCCTCTTTCGCGACTACGCGGAGTCCGGCACCGGCGAGAGTCGGAAGTACCTGCACAACGACCAGGAGGCGGCCGAGTTCAAACAGGAGAGCGGCACGTTCACCCCATGGCAGACGCTACCCGCGAGCGAACTTCTGTTCTATGAGGGTCTGCACGGCGGCGTCGCCACTGAAAGACACGACGTCGCCCGATTCGTCGACCTGCTGATTGGCGTCGTGCCGGTGATCAACCTCGAGTGGATCCAGAAGATCCACCGCGACCGCAGCACGCGTGGCTATTCCACGGAAGCCGTGACCGACGTGATCTTGCGCCGGATGCACGAGTACGTGCACTACATCTGCCCGCAATTCACGCGCACGCACATCAACTTCCAGCGCGTCCCCGTCGTCGACACCTCGGACCCGTTCATCGCGCGCACGATCCCGACCGCCGACGAGAGCCTCGTCGTGATCCGCTTCGCCAACCCGCGGGGCTTCGATTTCCCTTATCTGCTGAGCATGCTGCACGACTCGTTCATGTCGCGCGCCAATACGCTTGTGGTGCCCGGCGGAAAGATGGAGCTGGCGATGCAGCTGATCTTCACGCCGATGATCATGCGGCTGGTGGAACGACGCCGCAAGGCGGCCACCGCATGAGCAGCTTCACGACCGCTTGATGTAACTCTACGTTTCCAGCAAACCGGAAACGCGGAAAAGAATCGCTATCGTCTCCCTCGCCGCATTGGCGCAAGGTAAGCTCGCAACGAGCCGCCCTGGTCGAGTCCGGTTGACAGCGGCAGGCCGCCGTTCGACATGTCGAACCGGAATGGCAATCTCGAAGTTCGCGGTACTTGCATTCGCTGCGGCGTTCGTTCGCTCGCTCGTCAACGCGCAGCCGATTGCTCTCAGAGGTTCACCCATTTGCGAAGTAGCCAGCCGCGAAACGGCGTCAGGCGC
>ODAK010000294.1_pt1 | contig 57030 bp, 57 predicted proteins | sample 1539591 | NCBI WGS metagenome assembly ODAK01 (sample SAMEA3539303, study PRJEB22396) | soil metagenome | biome: tundra; feature: field; material: soil | place: USA | collected 2010-05 | depth 0.15 m | reverse complement strand
AGCCGGTGCAGTCCAAGAACGGTCTGCTGACGACGCTCGCCTACAAGATGGGCAGTGCGGATGCGACCTACTGCCTCGAGGGTTCGATCGCGATCACGGGCGCGCTCGTGCAGTGGTTGCGCGACAACCTGGGCATGATCGAGAAGTCCTCGGACATCGAGGTGCTCGCCAAAACCGTCGACGACAATGGCGGCGCGTACTTCGTGCCGGCGTTCTCGGGCCTCTATGCTCCGTACTGGAAGTCGAGTGCCCGGGGTGTGATCGCCGGACTGACGCGCTACGTCAACAAGGGGCACATCGCACGCGCGGCGCTCGAGGCGACCGCGTGGCAGACGCGTGAAATCGTCGACGCCATGAACGCCGATTCCGGGGTCGCCCTGACCTCCCTCAAGGTGGACGGCGGCATGGTCTTCAACGACACGCTGATGCAGTTCCAGTCCGACGTCCTCGGCGTACCGGTGGTGCGTCCGACCGTCGCGGAAACGACCTCGCTCGGCGCCGCGTACGCCGCCGGGCTTGCGGTCGGATTCTGGGCGCAGGTCGAAGACCTCCGAGAGAACTGGGGCAAGGACAAGGAATGGACTCCGAGCATGGACAAGGCAGCCGTCGACCACGAGTACGCACTCTGGAAGAAGGCTGTCACCCGGACCTTCGACTGGGCCGAATGACGTTCCGCTGAGGCGGATGGAGCAGACTGGAATTCGTCCTCAGTGGGAGCCCGGCAGCGCCGTCATCGTGGCGTTGACCGGGCCCCCGGAGGGCCCGCACACGACCGAAATTGGCGAGAGGCAGGCTGAAAAGGAGGTCCACTATGGCTGGCGAGGGTCAGGAACCAGAAGGCGTCCCCGGAGCGGACGGGCACGAGCCTGAGCACGGGCACCAGGGCTCCTTTGGCACCGGGGAGGAGACGACCGAGCATCATCCCGAGCGCGAGGCCGAAGAGGGGGATTTCGCGACGGGCGAGGAGCATGCCAAGCCCGCGCACGAAGGCAGTTTCGCGGAGGGCCAGGAGGAGACGGAGCATCACCCCGAGCTTCCCGAGAACAAGGGCGACTTCGCAGAGGGCCAGGAGGAGGAGCATTCGCATCCGGGCTAGATCGCGAGCTAGCCGGATGGTCGAGCGACCGGCGTGAGCCGGCTCGATACGCCCAGTTTCAATGGCAACGCAGAACACGTCGATGAGCTCGCTCGAGGCTGACGTCCTCATCATCGGGGGCGGCTCGACGGGCGTCGGCGTGGCACGCGACGCCGCCCTGCGTGGGTTCTCCACCGTGCTGGTGGAGCGCCGTGATCTCGCCGACGGGACCACCGGTCGGTTTCACGGCCTCCTCCACTCGGGTGGTCGCTACGCCGTCAAGGACCCGTCGGCGGCGCGCGAGTGCATCGCCGAAAACCGGATTCTCCGCGTGACCGCGGCCGACTGCGTCGAGGATACGGGCGGCCTCTTCGTGGCCACCCCGTGGGACGATCCCGAGTACGGCGATCTGTTCCTCGAAGGATGCCGGGCGACGGGCGTTCCCGTGGAGGAGATCCCTGTGGCGGAGGCGCTTCGCCGCGAGCCACGTGTCAACCCCGATATCCGGCGTGCGTTCCTGGTTCCGGACGCAGCGCTGGACCCCTGGAAGCTGGTCTGGGGTTGCGCTCGTTCGGCGGAGGAGCACGGGGCCCGCATCCTGCCGTATCACCGGGTGCTCGACCTCGTGGTCGACGCTGACCGGGTGGTGGGCGCGCACGTCCGCAGCGAGCGCAGCGGCGAGGAGTTCTCGATTCACGCCACTGTTGTCATCAACGCGGCGGGCGCGTGGGCCGGTCAGATCGCGGATCTCGCCCATTGCACGGTCAACGTCCGTGCCGGGATGGGGCTGATGATCGCGATGAACCATCGCCTCGTCCACATGTGTGTCAATCGATGCAAGCGGCCGGCGGACGGGGACATCCTGCTGCCTCTGCGCACCGCATGCGTGATCGGGACCACCGACGTGTTCGTCCCTGACCCCGATCAGACCGAGATCCGCCAGGCCGACATCGACCTGCTGCTCGACGAGGGAGAGAAGCTGGTGCCCGGTTTCCGTCAGGCCCGGGCGCTGCATGCGTGGGCGGGCGTCCGTCCCCTTTTCGAGGACACGGCCAAGGTCGCGGAGACACGCGATGTCACCCGCTCGCACGCACTCCTCGACCACTCGTCGCGCGAGGGCGTGGCCGGCTTTCTCACGATCACCGGCGGTAAGACAACGACGTTCAGGCTCATGGCGGAGGCCGCGGTGGACGCGGCCTGCCAACAGCTCGGCGGCCCTCGTCCGTGCCGCACCGCCGAGGTGCCGCTGGCAGGATCCGAGAGCCACGAGCTCTACCGGATCAGCCACCGGCTCGCAGCACGCGAGCCGGTTCCCCAGGCTGAGGAAATCATCTGTGAGTGCGAGCTGATCACCAGAGCGCATCTCGAGGACACGATCAAACAACGTGAGACCACCAGCCTCGACGACATCCGTCGTCTTCTGAGGCTGGCCATGGGGCCGTGCCAGGGTGGGTTCTGCATCTACCGGGCGACCGGCATCCTGCACCAGGGCGGGAATGTCGACGGGGAAGGTGCGAACAGGACGCTGCTCGAGTTTCTCGAGGAGCGGTGGAAGGGGATTCACCCCATCCTGCACGGCGACCAGCTTCGACAGGCGCGGCTCGACGACTGGATCTTCCAGGGCATCCTCGATGTGGAGCACCTGCCGGTATGAGCTACGACGCGGTCGTTGTCGGTGCCGGGCTGGCTGGTCTCACCGCAGCGCTCCGCCTCACGGAGGAGGGGCAGCGCGTGCTCGTCGTCGCCCGAGGCGTCGGCGCGACGCACCTTGCCCCGGCGACCGTGGATGTGCTCGGCTACCTCGGAGACGATCGCGTGGAGAATCCGGCGAGCTCGATGGGGGCGCTGGTCGCGAACGCACCGGAGCATCCGTACCGTCACGTCACCCCCGCGCAGCTCGCCGCAGCGCTCGCCTGGTTCCGCGCTCGCGTGCCGGCGCTTGGGTATTCGGGCGGTATCGAGGAGAACCTGTTGCTCCCCACCGCACTCGGGGTTCCCAAGCCGTCGGCGCTTGCGCCACGCAGCATGTCGGGTGGCGACCTTCGTGCCGGGGGACGGTTCGTCTTCGTCGGCTTCAAAGGCTTCAAGGATTTCCACCCGACGCTGATCGCGGACAACCTTGCACGCGCCCGCCTGCCGGCGCCGCTCGCGGCTCGAGCGCTGGAGCTCGAATTGCCGCCCGGACGCCGCGGCGACCTCGGGGGCCGGGTGCTGGCCGGGCTGTTCGACAACGACCGCCTCAGCGAGTGGCTGATCGTCGCACTCCAGAACCGCACCGAACCGGATGAGCGCATCGGCGTGCCGGCGGTGCTCGGTCTGCGCAGGTTCGACGAGACGTGGCGTGAGCTGGAGCAGCGCCTGGACCGGCAGGTGTTCGAAGTCGCCACGCTGCCGCCGTCGATACCGGGCATCCGTCTCTTCGACGCGCTGACAGCGGCACTCCGTGCCGGCGGAGCACGGGTCGTGCTCGGTGTCCGGGCTGTCGGCGCGCGCACCACCGGCGGGCGCATCGATGCTGTTGATGTGGCCAACGCCACCGGTACCGTGTCGTATCCGACAGGTGCCGTTGTGCTCGCGTCCGGTGGATTCGCGAGTGGCGGGCTCGAGCTCGACTCCTTCGGATCGACGCGCGAGACCATTTTCGGACTGCCGCTGATCGGTGTCTCGGGCACCGACCGTGTCCGCTTCGCGCCCGGATACTTCGCTGCGCAACCTCTCGCCGCAGCCGGGCTCAGCACCGACGAATTGTTCCGGCCGGTCAATGCGGACGGCGGCCCCGTCTACACCAACCTCCATGCCGCCGGCGCGATGCTCGGCGGTGCCGTTGCGTGGAAGGAGAAGTCCGGCACCGGGATCAGCATCGCCACGGGCTATGCCGCCGCGGGGTGCATGCTCGCACCGGCCACGGAGCCCTCCTCCCAGGCCGTTCGATGAACGACTTCATCCGCGACTCGCTCGATCACTGCGTCAAATGCACGATTTGCGAGACGTACTGCCCGGTCTCCCAGGTGACCCCGCTGTTTCCGGGACCGAAATATGTCGGCCCCCAGGCGGAGCGCTATCGCGGCGCAGGGGCATCGGCGGACTCGTCAGTCGACTACTGCTCCGGGTGCGGCATCTGCACGCAGGTCTGTCCCCAGGACGTCAAGATCGCCGAGATCAACTCACGCGCTCGCGCGAAACTCTGGGAGCAGCGCGGTGTGCCACTCCGCAATCAGATGATCGCCCGGCCCACCGTTGTGGGGCGGTTGGGCACTCCGGTCGCTCCACTTGCGAACTGGGCGCTGCACAATCGTGCGATCCGCCGCCTGGTGCAGAGCGTCATCGGCATCCATCGCGACGCGCCAATGCCGAGCTTCGCAGGCCGGACCTTCCAGCGGCGGTCACGCAGCCATCACGGACCGGCAGGGGCGCCCGCGGTTGTGTATTTCCACGGCTGCGGCACCAACTACTACGAGCCGGTGCTCGGAGAGATGGTGGTGGCAGTGCTCGAGCACAACGGCTTCAGGGTGATCGTGCCCCAGCAGGACTGCTGCGGACTGCCCCTGCAGTCCAACGGGAATTTCCCTGCGGCGCGCACCTACGTCAGGCGCCTGGTCGACCGTCTCGTACCCCATGCACGCGCCGGACTGCCGATTGTCTCCAATTCCACAAGCTGCGGTCTGATGCTGAAACGCGAAGCGCACGAGATCCTCGGGATACAGGATGAGGATCTCAAGATCGTCAGCAGGTCGATGTACGACCTCTGTGAGTTTCTCCTCCAACTGCATGAGCGCGGAGCGCTGCGCACCGACTTCAGCTCGTTGCCGTTGACGGTTCCCTACCACGCTCCGTGCCAGCAACGCGGCCACGGGATCGGCAAGCCGGCGCTCGATCTGCTCGCGCTTGTTCCGGATCTTCACATGATCGAGCTCGATGCCGACTGTTGCGGGATCGCCGGAACGTACGGGCTCAAGAAGGAGAAGTACGAGATCTCCATGGCTGTCGGCAAGCGCCTCTTCGATGACATCTCCGCGAGCGGCTCCAACCTCGCAGCCTGCGACAGTGAGACGTGCCGCTGGCAGATCGTCCACGGGACCGGCGTCGCGGCGGTCCATCCTGTCGAGCTCCTCTACCGGGCGTACGGACTCGATCGCCGGAATCCTGGCGCGCCGGCGGCAGCGGTCGCGCAGCTCGCAGGCGTGGACGCGTGATCATGGCGAAACGTCGCACACCACGACCCGTGGTTGACGCCACCCCCACCGGTCAGGCGGTCATGCACATCGACGGCGCGCTGCTCTCGCGCGGCGAGCGCGGTACGTGGCGCATCGACCTCACGGTTCGCGCCGCCGACGGCGATCGCTCCCTGCAGATTCCGATCGGAAAGCATCGCGCCATCGACCGTCTTGCCTGGGAACTCCGAAGGAGTGACAACCCCTCCTGAGCGGGAACGCTAGCGCCGGCCGTGTTCCGGTGAGGACGCTGCCATCTCGCCCTGCGGGAGCAGGCTGCGAGCGCCGACGAGCAGCGAGTCGCAGACCAGAGCCACGCACCGCTGCCGCTGCGGCGGGTCCATGAAGAGCGGATCCGTGTGGCTGAGGCCTGCCATCATCGCCGACACGTCGGTGATGGTCACGTCCGGCCGGATCCGCCCTGCCTGCTGAGCGCGCAGGAGGAGCGAGGAGACCGCGGCGATCAGATCGCCGGAGATCTCGTGCTTGGCGACGCTGAGGTCGACGCCAGATGCAGCCATCGCATCGGCAAGCGCCTTGAAATCGGCGAACTCGTCGCAGAGACGGCGGACGAAGGTGACGAACGCATCGCCTGGATCATCAGAGTGGGCCGCCGATCGTGCCGCCGTGACCAGTGGCTCGATTCGAGCCATGAGCAGTGCCTCGAACAGCGCACCCTTGGTCGGGAAGTTGCGATAGACGGTGCCGACGCCGACCTGGGCGCGCTGGGCGATCTCGTCGATAGGGACGTCGATGCCGTGCGTGGCCATCAACTCCGTGGCAGCCTCCAAGATCCGCACCCGATTCCGTTGCGCGTCCACGCGCAGATGCCGCTCAGCCATCGGCGGCACGGCCGCGGGCTGCGCTCTCCCAGTCGTCCCCGTGCTCATTGTCATCCTGACTGCGTTGACAAACGGAACCATCGTTCCGTATAGTACCTCATAACCGGAGGCTACGCTCCGATTCTACCGCAAACAGAGGACGAAGACATGCAACCAAGACGCTCGAACCCCTGGCTCGTCCTCGTCATCGTGGGCCTTGCCCAGTTCATGGTCATCCTCGATGCGACCATCGTGAACGTCGCCCTCCCGTCAATCCAGCGGGGCCTCCACTTCTCACCGGCGAGCCTCCAGTGGATCGTGAACGCGTACACGCTGGCGTTCGGCGGCTTTCTGATGCTCGGCGGTCGCGCCGCCGACCTGATTGGGCGCCGCCGCCTGTTTCTCATCGGGATCGTCCTGTTCTCCGCAGCGTCGTTGATGAACGGGCTCGCGGGATCGGCCGGCATCCTCGTCGCCGGGCGTGCATTGCAGGGCCTCGGCGGTGCCTTGGTGTCGCCTGCTGCGCTGTCCGTGCTGACCACCACCTTTGCCGAGGGCCGGGAGCGGACCACGGCGCTCGGCGTGTGGAGCGCCGTGGCAGTCGGCGGCGGCGCTGTCGGGCTGCTGCTCGGCGGCGTTCTCACCAGCCTGCTCTCGTGGCAGTGGGTCTTCTTCGTGAACGTGCCGGTGGGCGTGATCGCCATCGCCCTCGCGCTGCGCTACGTCCCGGAGAGCCGGGTCGAGAATGCCGGCGGCGGCGTGGACTTCGCGGGAGCCGTGTCCATCACCGCTGGGCTCGTGGTGCTCGTGTACGCACTCGTCAATGCTCAGTCCGCAGGGTGGATATCGGCTGAGACCCTCGGCCTCGGGGCCCTCGCTGTGGCGCTCATCGCCAGCTTCGTCGTCATCGAGAACCGGCTCCGCCACCCGCTGATCCGGCTCGGCATCTTCCGGATGCGCTCGATCACCGGGGCCAATGCGGCGATGCTGCTGGTTGCCGGCGGCATGTTCGCGTTGTTCTTCTTCGCCTCGATCTACGTGCAGGAGGTGCTCGGTTACAGCGCCCTCCGCGCGGGTCTCGCCTTTCTCCCGGTGACCCTGGGCATCATCGTCGGCGCCGGGCTGTCCCAGCAGCTGATCCGGCGAGTTGGCGTTCGTGCCGTCGGCCTCACCGGCATGTCGATCGCAGCGGTCGGGCTCATCGTTCTGAGCCGGATTCCGGTGGCAGGCACCTACCTGGGCGACCTGCTGCCCGGCCTGATGATCATGGCGGTGGGCATGGGCCTCACCTTCGTGCCGATCACGCTGATCGCGACCACCAATGTTGCGGCGGACGACGCGGGCCTCGCCTCCGGGCTGCTCAACACGTCCCAGCAGCTCGGTGGTGCGATCGGACTCGCGGTGCTGTCGACCCTCGCTGCAAACACCACCGCGAACACGATCACCGCCCTTGGCCATGCCCCCACTCCGGCCGAAGGAGTCAGCGCGCTGGTCTCGGGCTTTCACGTCGCGTTTCTCGTCGGCGCCTTTCTGATGCTGAGCGGCGCGGCGATCCTGGCGGCGACGGTGCGCCGTGCCGACGTCGCTCGGATCGACACGGCCAACGAAGAGGCCTCACCGACGCTCGCCCCCGTTGAGTCGATCGCCAGTTGATGCCGCATGCACAGCGGTGCCAGAGCAGATATGTGCGCGACGGACGAAGTTTCCCGAGATGAGTTCTGACACAGTGACTGACGATGTCACCCATGCATGCAGCATTCCGCCGCATCGACGCTGGTGCGAGTGACATTCCGATGAGCGCCATCCAGCGGTCCGGCGGCAGCGTGTCCGATGACCCTCCGAGGGCTACCGCGCCGATCAATCAAGCGAGGTGGCGCAACCGAATCCGGGCCACGGGTACGGTCCGCGCCCTCCAGGTGCAGGTCACCGAAACGGGCTCGAGTCTCGGATGCGAGATTGGCGACGACGCCGGAAGCCTGTTACTCATCTTTCCGGGGCGGCGGCGCATCCCCGGGATCGAATTGGGCGCGAGGGTGCTCGTCGAGGGGATGGTGGGCCGCTGGCGGCGCCGGCTGGCCATCCTGAACCCGCATTACGAGCTGGTCAGCGATTAGCCCCGGGAGCGTTGGGGGGCACGGGGCTCAGGCGATCGCGCGCAGGGCGGCGTCGGCGCAATCACCTGGGCCGAGCGCGGTCACGAACACCCGCTTGGTCGCGATGAGCGAACCGGCGAACGGGGCGCGGTAGGTCCCTGAGAGCGGAGCGACGTCCGCATAATCGCGCCCGACGGCGACCGTGACGTACTCGTACCCGGTTGCGCGACCGTGGGTGGGATCGAGCGAGAGCACCCGGGCATCGCCGCCTCGGTCCGGCACGATGACCTCGACCCATGCGTGCGAGCCGCCAAACCCAAGCATCTGACCCGAGACATACCGCGACGCGAGCCCGAGGCGACGCGTCAAGGCCAGGAGCACGTGCGCGTAGTCCTGGCACACCCCGGCCCCGCGGGCCAGGGCCTCCGCGGCGGTGGTTCGGACCGATGTTGCCCCGTGCTCGTACGCGAGCGAATTGTGGACGCACTCGTTCGCGGCGGCCGCAAGCGCGGCGCCCGCCAGACCGCTGGCGCGCAACTCGTCAGCGAGACCATCGATGGCGTCATCCGCCCCGGTGAGCGGCGTGGTCTCGAGCAAGCGGCGATCGTCGAGCATCGAGGCCGGCACCAGGTGCGGGCCGTGGCGCGCGTCGCGCTCGACGATGCTCGAGCTGACGAAGGTGACCTCCCGCTCCACGCGCGGGATGTTCAGCGTCACGACCGTGTTGCCGAACCAGTCGACGCTCGCATCGACACGCTGCGGCTTCGCGTCGAGGACGCTCAGGCGACGGCTGATCCGGCGCTGGTCACCATGGACGCTCCGTGGTTGCACGACGAGCCGTTGCTGCAGCGAGCGAACCGGTCCGTCGTAGCGGTACGTGATGCGTTGGTGGATGCGGTAGCGGGTCCGGTGCACGGTATCCCAGTCCACCTGGAGCGGGCCAGGAGACCAGCTCCGCCCGGTGTCGGTTTGCGACGAGTCCGGCCGCAACGTCACGGCTGGTTGCCCGGGAACTCGCCGACGACGGGCGGGACGGCGCTCGACCACGGCGTGACGTCGATGGGCTCCGCCACGACCCGCATCGAGCGCAGGGGAGCACCTCCATAGTGGGTCATCATGGCGATGTCGAGGGCGTCGCGGCCGCGACCGATGAGCACGCGCCCAGTGCGCCTGGTGTTGTTGCGCGGATCGAACGTGTACCAGCGATCACCGATGTACGCCTCGAGCCAGGCAACGAAATCCATGGGCTCGTCCGGCGGCGGAACGTCGATGTCGGGCAGGTATCCGAAACAGTACCGGGCGGGAACGTTGAGTCCTCTTAGGAACGCGACCGCGAGATGGGCAAAGTCACGGCAGACCCCCTCGCGCTGCAGGTAGATGTCGGTGGCGCCCGTCGAGGTTCCGCTGCTCCCATGGCGGAAGGTGACGTTGTTGTGCACCCAGTCGATGACCGCCTGCACTCGCTGCCAACCCGGCGTCACGCCGCCGAACAGCCGCCACGCGGTGTTGCCAAGTCTGTCCGACTCGCAGTATCGACTCGCGAGCGTGAAGTGCAGGGTCGAGTCGGGTAGATCGGCGACCGCGACGTGAGCAGCGGTCTCGTCGACGTCGTCGGCCCCGGCATCGACCTCGACCTCGGCCTCGTAGCGGATCCGCGCACTCCCAGGGCCGAGCACGAACCGCTGACAAGTGTTCCCGTACATATCGGTGTACTCGTGCAGGTCCGCCGGGGGCCACGTTTCGACGCCGGCGCTGCTCACCGCGTGCACCGCGTCACGGCGCGGCTCCACCTGGAGGACGAACGTGACCGGCCATTCGAGGTCATGGAGGAATTCACAGCCCACGCGAAGCCGCCGAACGCTCGTGGGGGCGTCGATCACGATCCTCACTGTACCGCCGAATCGACGCGTGTGAACCGCCCTGGCTGCACAATCGGCGGCTCGACGGCTTGTGCACGGTGACCAATGACGATGTGGCGGATGCGGGGAGTACTGTCCATGGATGACAACCGAGGCCGGTACCGCCCGGGGCGTCGCCTCTCGTTTGCCTCGCGCCGCCGATGAATGTGTCGACCTCGACGGCGCCGTTCGGGCTCCGTACGCCGAGTTGCTGGCGACCATCGAGCGCGCCGCCGCGACCCTGCCTCAGGTCCGGCGCGACGCTCAGCAGTGGTTCGCGGATCGCGGAGTCACGTTCGGGGTCCCCACTGAGGGGGTCGCGCCGATATTTCCGTTCGACCCGGTGCCGCGGGTCCTCTCGGCGGGCGAATGGCGGTCCCTGAGCCGCGCGCTCTCGCAGCGTGCCATGGCACTCGATCACTTCGTCTCCGACTGCTACGGGGCTCAGCGGGCGATCCGCCACGGGGTGGTGCCCGGGCGGCTCGTGTACAGCAGCACGGGGTATCTCCGCGACATCGTCGGCATCCGTCCACCCAGGGCAACCTGGTGTCACGTCTCGGGCATTGACGTCGTGCGCGTCAAGGGGACGTTCCACGTGCTTGAGGACAACGTGCGCATCCCCAGTGGCATCGCCTACGCGCTCGAGTCCCGTCGGGCGATGGAATCCCTGGCGCCCGACTGGTTCGAGCTCGCCCCGGTACGGCCCATCCACGGTTACACGGGCCGGCTGCGCCGCATCCTGCAACGGATCGCACCGCGGCAATGGGACGCGGATATCGTCGTACTCACGCCGGGTGCGTACAACGCCGCGTACTACGAGCACCGGCTCCTCGCCGACGAGATGAACGCAACACTCGTGGAAGGGCACGAGCTCATCGTGGTCGAGGACGAGGTCTACCGTCGAGACTCCGAAGGCGTCGCCCAGCACGTCGACGTGATCTATTCACGCGTGAACAGCGAGTGGCTCGACCCGCTCGTGTTCCGGCGAGACTCGATGCTCGGCGCGCCGGGACTCATCGAGGCGTGGCGCCGCGGCAACGTCGCCATCGCCAACGCGCCAGGGACGGGGGTCGCCGACGACAAGGTCATCTACCCATACGTCCCCGCGATGATTCGCTACTACCTCGGCGAGGAACCGCTCATGGATAATGTGCCCACGTACGATCTCACCGATGAGCGTCAGCGAGCCCACGTTGTGGCCAACATCGGCAGCATGGTGCTGAAGCCCGTGGACGCCAGCGGTGGCTACGGGCTCCACTTCGGACGGCTCATGTCCTCTCCCGATCGTGCAGAGTTCCTCGATCGTGTCATGGCCAATCCACGGCAGTGGCTGGCCCAGGAGGAGGTGGCGCTCAGTCGCGCCGTGTGCCTTCGAGCGGGTGGCGGATTCGAGCCCCGTGCGGTCGATCTTCGCCCCTTCGTGCTCCTCGACGAGCGGCCCTGGATCGTGCCGGGCGGGCTGACGCGCGTTGCCGGCGACCCAGACGAACTCGTGGTGAACTCGTCCCAGGGGGGCGGGAGCAAGGACACATGGGTTCTGACACGCTGACCTACTCCGTGTCGCATCGCACGGTCCTTGGTTATTCGGCGAAGGTGACGCTCTCGTACAACGAGGTGCGCATGCGCCCCCGCGATCGCGGATCACAGCGCACGCTGGCGTTCTCGCTGCTCAGCAACCCGTGGGCGGTTCCCCGCAGCCGGGTCGACTACTTCGGCAATTTCGTGCATCGCCTCGACGTCACGATCCCGCACGACCTGCTCGAGTTCACCGTCGACGCGGTCGTCGAGAACACCGAACCCCGCCGCCGCCGCCTCGCTGAATGGGAGCAGGACGCTCTTGCGGGCGACCCGCGTCTCGAGTTCGTCCTCCCCAGCCCGCGAGTACCCCTCGAGGACAACACGCGGACGCTCTGGCACGAGTGGAATGGCGATGACACGAGCTTCGACAGCGTGCTCGCAACTGCACAGCGGATCCCGCGCGAGCTGCGCTACGTGAGTGGAGCGACCACGGTTGAATCGAGCATCGACGACCTGCTCGCAGGAGGCGCCGGGGTGTGCCAGGACTTCACGCACCTCTTCCTGGCGATGGTCCGCGGGGCCGGCTGGCCGGCGCGCTACGTGAGCGGCTACCTCGGACCGGTCGACGAGGAGAAGGTGGTCGAGGGACAGTCGCATGCGTGGGTCGAGGTGTGCGGCGCCGACGGTCGCTGGCTCGGGCTCGACCCGACGCTCGGACAGCACGTCGGGGCACACCACCTCCGCCTGGCAGTCGGCCGTGACTATGGTGACGTCGCACCCCACCACGGCCTCTTCTTCGGCGCCGCGACGGGCGCGTCGCCTGAGGTCACCGTGCGAATCGCGCGAATGTCCAACCAGCAGGTCGACCGCGTCGAACATCACGCGGCGGTCCACTGGCAGCAACAACAGCAGCAGCAATAGGCGACGCGGCTCAGGTCCAGGGTCGCGCCGATCTCGCGGCCCAGTAGTCAACGGGTGGCTCGGCGATCTCGGGCGGATCCGGCGAGGCGATGTCGAGCGAGCCGAGATTGCCCATCAGCTGGTCGACGGTGGCGGCACCGCTCAGGACCACCGAGACCCATGGCTGGGCGAGTGCAGCGGCGATCGCCAGCGCATCCGGCTCCACGCCAGTCGCAGCAGCTGCCCGTCCGAGCGGGCTCTCAGTACCCCCCGCATCGCCGGCCCGGGTGAGCCGTCCGTTGGCCACGGCCTCCTTCACGATGACCGCCCATCCGGAGGCAGCCGCCTCCCGCAATGCCGGCCCTGCCGACGGCTCGAGCAGATTCCAGGTGGCCTGCACCGAGCAGAAGAGCGGCACCCCGTCAACCCGGGCGTCGAGCGCGCGGCGGATCGTCGCGGCCTGGTTCGGACCCGTCGTCGTGATCCCGAGCATCAGGCCCTCGCTGCGGCGCTGCGCGAGCGCGTCGAGCAGAGGCCGATCATCCAGGACCCCTGACTCGATCGTGAGCGAGTGCACCTGATAGAGCTGGAGATGATGACCGAGCAGCGCGCGCGTCTCGCGGTACTGTCGCTCGAAGGTCGCGAGCGAAAGTTCCTTGACCTCCTGCACCGCCGCGGTCGGGTCCCACCCAGCGACGTAGGCGTATCCCCACTTCGATCCGACGACAACGTCGCCGGCGCCGCCCCGATTCGCGATCCAGCCACCGAGGAACTCCTCCGCCGATCCGTAGGAGCGCGCCACATCGACATAGCGGACGCCGTGCGCATACGCGGCGTCGAGCACCTGCCAGGTGCGTGTGCGAAATGCGTCCCGAGAACGGTCGGTGCCGAGATCGCCGGCGCGATTGGTCGTGATGTACGCGGGCCGGCCGATCGCCGCGAGCCCGATACCGATGCGGCTGACCCATGGGCCGTCGCGTCCCAGCCGCACGCGGTCAGGCGAAGAATCCGGTCGGACCGACCTCGCGTCGGGTTTGCGCATGGGGCACATAGTGATCGCGAAGGATCTGAACCACAAGTTCCCGCCGACTCCGAACGCCAACCTTGTCGAAGACGGACTTCAGGTGATCCTGCACGGTGTTCGAGGAGATCCTCGCCTGGGCGGCGATCTCCAGCGTGGACATCCCCTGGCACACCATCCCGGTGATCGTACGCTCCTGCGCGGAAAGCCCATATGCCAGCATGATGATCGGGGCCACCTCCGCGGCGCCTGCGTTGTCGATGATGACAGCGATGGCATCCCCATCTCCGGTCGGGAGACGTGAGGCGTGGAGGACGGCCCAACGCCCATTCCGAGTACGAATGCGGAGACGGGGAATCCCCGCGTTCGGATCATCGCGGCCACGCAGCCGGGCCGCCACCGCAAGCAACTCCGTCGGGATCTGCGCGTCCGCATCACCCGAGTACCCCAACTCCGCAAGCCACGGTTCGGCCGCCGGAGTCCAGCCGGTGACCGCGAGCTCCGAGCTGAGCAGGACAACGCCGGGGGCGTCGCCGACATGGGCGTTGTCGACGGCGGCGACGACGAGACCGGCTCGAAGCCCAAGCGCAACGTGCGGCGCGACTCGCTTCATGAACTGCACGTCCTCGTGCAGGAACGGCCTTCGCCCTTCGCGGTGAAGGCACACGAATCCCCACGACGCTCCGTGTATCCGGAACACCGCACGCAGCTCGTCACCGAAGCCGAGCGGCTCGAAGATCTCCGCGTAGCGCGCGCTGCGCGACATCAATCCGCCAGTGGCCTCACGGAGGGTTCTGACACCGTCCTTGTGACGCGCGACGTCGGTCCACTTGTTGACATCGTCGGTGAGGAACTCGTTGTGCACGAAATATGACTTTGTCGACGTCGGGATCTGGTCCTGGTATGTCCCGGTGAACAGCAGTGTCGCCGGGTCCGATGTCGCCCACCAGACTGCATCCGCGGGCACGGCGCGTCGGAGCAGGGGCAGGAGTCGGGTGCGGAGCGCCTCCGGGTCGAGACCCAGCTGACAGACTTCGATGATCGATTGAGTCGCGTCGCGGCGCATGATGTCGCCGGTCATCGCGTGCTCTCCTTCGGCCTCGGAGTTTTGACTATACAGGTCCCATCCCGGAGCACTGCTCAGGGCTGCGTGGGGCCGGCCACCACCTCATACTGGCCTCGTTCCAGGAGTTCGACTCCGGTGGCGGCGATGGTCCTGGCGCGGCTCTGATCCGCCGACGCATCACTCGCCAATGCCGCGTCCTCGCTGCTCCAGAGAGTCAAGGTCAGTGCCCGCTGACCCTGGGCGTCGACCAGAAAGAATGCGCCGGCATTTCCCTCGAGACTGGCGACAAACGGACGGACGGTCTCGACAGATGCAGCCCACCTGGCTATCGCGTCAGGAGTTCCACCCCACGTTGATGTTCTGGCAAACATGCTCGTTCCTCCTTGTCGGTTGTTTGACCCGAGGATGCGCCGAGGCCGACACCGGTGCCATCCCAGAAATGTGGGAAGACGCGGGTGCCCGTCGTAAGATCCGAGCGTGGCGGCCCTGATCGTCGATGGCAGTGACTTGGTGGTCAGGATGTCCGATGTCGAGAAGTTCGAAGCAATCCACCCGGACGGGCGTGTCCCAATGAGCGCGGTGCGCGCGGTTCGGGTTGTCGATGAAGCGTGGCCGGAGCGCAGCTCGCTGCGGAGATACGGAGTCGCCTGATGCCATCGTTCAGCGAGCTCCCACCGCCGGGCTGAGCTGGGTGGGGTCCGGACGTCAAGGGATGAACAGCAGACCCTTCGCCTGGATGGTTGTCACAGCCTGCGAGACGTCACCAGTGCGGAGATCCAGTCGACCGAGATAATTCGGTCGGTTGACCGGGTTGTTGGCGTCGGCGGGGGTCACGGCAACATACGCAGTTCCGGGGATGAAGTCGCCTGACACCGCGAAGATCTCATTGTCCACCCCGTCGGTGACAAGCAACGTCCCACCGGCGTCGGTCGTCCATGCGGTGTCATCAATCGATTGGGTCAGAGCGAGCACCCACAAATGCGGGCCTGTGCCAGTTGCCCCGCTGACATAGATCTGCTCCTGGTCACCCTGGCTGTCGAGCACGAAGTCACCGGCGAATCGGGGACTGCTCGCGGGGACGACCTCGTTGGAGTCCGGGTCGGTCAACGCAAGAGCGACCTGGCGACCCGCGACACCGCTGCGGATGTTGGCGACAGTGGCTGTGCTGTTGTCGAAGAACACCGGCTGGAGCACCGCAACGCCATGGGGCTCCAGGACCGCTCGATAGACGGCTGGCCCGTTGGCGACCGTCGGTGCCGAAGCACTGATCAGGATGTCGCCGTGATAGACGGACACGGCGTCGGTGCCGCCTCCGTGCGGGAGGGGATTCAGATTGAACTCGTAGTGCTGCTCCTGGTCGGCGACGGCTGCGAGCGGGGAGATCGTGAACAGGCTCGCGTTACCGTCCTCGTTGACCGTAACGATGAGCCGATGGCTCGCCGCGTCAGCGGTGAGACCATCGGCATGACCCTTCACCTTCCATGTCGCCACGCGGTGTCCGGTAAGGCTGTAGCCGACGACGGTGCTGGTCGTCACTCCCGTGGCGCTCGGCTGGCCACTCGGCCCGACGCCGTTTTGCCATACCACGTACACCGTGCCGTCCAACCATGTGATGTCGTCGGGCTGGAACATGGTGGCATTGCCACTGGCAAAGACGCGAACTGACAACTGCGCGTCGGTGCCGGCTGTGGAGGCGGCAGCGGGCGCCGCTGCGAGCTCCGCAGAAAGTCCGAGGGCCGCCACGGCCCCAGCGATGATCCAGCGACGATGCACTTGCTTGGTCATGCTTTCCCGTCCTCTAGGTCGTCCGATCAGTAGACACACACTCTGATCGCGCGATCGTTAATTCCGGGTAAAGGAGGGCGACTACCTCGACCGGCGCCGGCCAACGATCGCTGCAACGACGAGCAGCGCGCCCGTACCGAGCAGCCACGGCGCTGCCGCAATCGGTCCCGCCCCAGTTGATGGGGTCGGCGTCTCGGATGCGGTCGTGCAGACCCCCGTGGGTGGTCGGATCTGGTTGCTGTCGAGGGTCAGAGCACCGTTCCTTGCCAGGGCGCGCCCGCCGTTAGCGCCACCACCGACGCCGATCGTGGCCCCCGTCGTCAGGGTGATGCTGGTGAGCGCGATCAGGTTCCCCTGGAATGAGGTGGCTGTTCCGAGGGTCGCCGAGCTGGTCACCTGCCAGAACACGTTGCACGAGCTTGCTCGGTTGCTGAGAACCACCCGGGAGCGGCTCGCCGTGGTCAGCGCCGAGCCGATCTGGAAGATGAAGATCGAGTTCGAACGACCCTCGCCGTTGAGAATCAACGTGCCGGTGAGCTGTGCCGACGAGCTGAAGTGATAGACACCGGGGGTGAGGGTCTTGCCCCCCAGGTTCACGCCTGACATGTTCTTGAAGGGCGTGGCGTGAGCGGCATCGTTGTAGGTGGTGACCAAATCGGTGTGTGCCCGGATCGCGACCGCGTTGTTCTCATCCCTCGCGCCGGTGACGACGCCGGGAGGGAATCCGGTCACCGACGAGGCGGTCTTCGGACTGATCGCCAGGTTGCCCGTGATCGTGGTGGAACCCGTGTTGGTGATCGCAGACGCGGCCATCACGGTGAAGTTGCCCGCTGAGAGCAGGCGCGGCTGCGCCACGGAAGCGGCCGCGACCGCCGGGAAGGCCCCGATGGCGAATCCGGAGGCACACGCGATGACGACGAGGCGCCGCGACGCCTTGAAAACAGCGGGTTGACCGGTCACAGAACCCCCAGCATGCGCCGGCGCCGCGAAATGTACTGTGCGCTAGCGCACCTATCGGGTCATCTCCACGATCGGACTGAGACCGGGACCGATGCGCGACCATCTCCACGTGGAGCCTGCCCCCGCGTCGAGGTGTCGGTGATCCCCGAGATCGCCAACCGTGTCGACGCGCGCGTCGGCGATCTCATCGAGAACGCCGCGTCGCGCCACCACATCCGTCGCCTTGGGCGCCTCGGCTGGGACCGCGCGCTGCGTGGGTCGGCCAACGTCTGGGCAGAGGATCCGCCACCGCGCAGCGGCAACAGCCTCGAGGTCCATATCGACGGCCTGGCGGCGCTGCCGTCGATCGCGGCAGCCGTGCGTGGCGCCCGTTCGTTCGTGCACGTCGCCGGTTGGACGGTCGACCCTGGATTCGCTGTCGAGCGCGACCCCTCGGTCGTAACGGTGCGCGACCTCCTCGCTGAAGCGGCGCAGCGGGTCGATGTCCGCGTGCTCGTGTGGGCCGGGGCGCCGCTGCCGATCATGCAGCCTTCGCGCGCGAGAGCACGCGAACTCATGGATCGGCTCGTTCGCAACACCCGGATTCAGGGTGCCCTCGATCCACGCAACCGTCCGATGCACTGCCATCACGAGAAGCTGGTCATCGTCGACGGCACCGTGGCATTCGTCGGTGGTATCGATCTGACCGCTCTCGCGGGTGATCGTCTCGACGGGTCCCCCCACAACCGAAGCAGCACGCTCGGGTGGCATGACGCGGCAGCACAACTCGCAGGTCCCGCGGTTGCGGATGTCTGCTCCCATTTCGCGATGCGCTGGGAGGCCACGACCGGAGAGCACCTCCCCCGTGTGGACGCGCCCGCGGACGCCGGCCACAGCAGGGTCCAGGTGATCCGCACCGTGCCGGAAGGAACCTACAAAGCGATGCCACGCGGCGACTTCAGCATCCTCGAGACCTACATCGGCGCGCTGCGAGGCGCCCGCCGCCTCATCTATCTCGAGAATCAATTCCTCTGGAGTCGGGAGGTGGTTGCGGTCCTCCGCGAGAAGCTGCTGGAGCCACCGGGTGACGATTTTCGTCTCTGCATCGTTCTCCCGAGGCATCCCAACAACGGCAACGACGACACGCGGGGACAGCTCGGATTCCTGCAGGCTGCCGATCACCGTCATCGCCTCCTGGTTGGGACAGTTGGGTCCGCCGGCCGTCAGCGACCGCCGGTGTATGTGCATGCGAAGATCGGGATCGTCGACGATTCCTGGCTGACGGTGGGGTCGGCGAATCTCAACGAGCATTCGTTCTTCAACGACACCGAAGTCAACGTCGTCACCGACGACTCGATCCTCGCACGCAGTGTTCGCGAGCAGCTGTGGAGCGAGCACCTCAATCGTGACTGTCGCGGCGTCGATCCCCTCGAGGTCATCGAGACGGCATGGCGCGAGTCGCTGGCGGCGCTGCCGCCATATCAGACACCGCTTCGACCCTTGCCCGCGGTGTCGCGGCGTTCCGCGCGACTTCTGGGACCGCTCAAGGGGTTGTTCGTCGACGGCTGAGCCAACGGATGGCCGCCGCCCGCGTCATCCGAGCAGTCCGCTCAGGTCGGCCGCAGCCGACGCGGCATTGCCGAGGAGTGGCAACCCGAACGCAGATTCGATGGTGCGCAGCGTGCCGTAGTGGTCGCCGGGAGTGGCGATCGCCCCCCGGCCACGCGCATTCGCGGAGATCACGAGCATCGGGACCCGGCCGCCCGCGGCATTGCCGCAGCACGTACCCGACGGCGAGGCGTCGTTCTCGTCCATCGTGATGATCACGGTGCCGTGAGCGGCGAACCAGGCGGATGCGAGCACCGCCGGAAGGTTCGCCCGCAGCCACGAATCGCCCTCGGTCACGCTGCCGTCGTGCATGTCGTGCGCAAGGTTCGGTGTGATCCACACGAAGTCGGGCGGTGTCCCGGAGTCAAGGACGGCCGACATCGCAGACGCCCCGGGATACGGCCGCACGTGGGCGGCGCACGCCGCGCCGCGGTTAGCGCTGAAGTACATGAAGGGATTGTGTTTTTGCGCATAGTCCCCGGCACTGCCGACTCGGTCGCAGGCGGACGGCATGCTCTCCATATATGCGACCCATGGGATGCCGGCCTCTGACAGTTCGCCGCCCAGATCACGCCCCGGAAAGGGTCCGCACCCCCCGCCGTCCGGCGTGCAGTCGGAGTTGACTCCCTGCGTCCCGCCGCTGTCGAGCGCGAGATAGTTCGGCGCGCTGGGATGGGTGATCGCATACCACGAGGTGAGCGATGCGTAGGCGGTCGCGAGCGAGCACAGATATGGGTCGGCAGAGCAGGACCCAAGTGTCGCTGCGTCACCACGATTCTCCTCGACGATCACCATGACATGCGGCTCGGCATGCGCCACGGCGGTCGGCGTCGCCCCGACTACTGCCGGAGATGGGCTGGCCGATCGCAGCGGCGGGGTGGCCCCGGTGGTCGAGGCACAGGCCGCCGCCAACGCCGTGACGGTTGCCGCCCCCAACAATCGGATCGCGCTCATCTCCGTCTCACCGGACTCCGATCATGGCGCCACATGACAGCCAGCACCCGGACAGAGACAGACGGTCGCGGTTTCAGCGGCCGCCTGACGGCGGTCGCGCCGGCGACCCGCGTTACGCCCGAGAACGTCCTCGCATGAGATACCAGCCGATGATGATCAGCACGATCACCACGACCACGTAGGCGATGATCTCCTTGGTTCCGAAAACGTTGAACGCGAGCATCTGACTGTCTCCTTGGGCGGTGGTGCGGCTCTGGTGCGCCGCCCCACGAGCGGATTCGCCGCCATCCTACGGTGCATGTCCGTTCCTTCGCTCTCTGATCCCCCTGAAGGGCCCCGGGCGATCTGGAGCTCCAGAGGATCGCCGCAGCCGGCGCCCCGGCTTCGTCCGTAGACTTCGCGCGTGCCTGAACCGGACGCTGAACTCCTCTCCCTCCGCAATCGCGTCAACGATCTCGACCAGCGGATCGTTGCGCTGATCGCGGAGCGATTCCGGGTGGTTGTCGACGTCGCCCGCGAAAAGGCGGCATCCGACGCGACCATCCGCGACTCCGAGCGTGAGCGCCAGGTCCTTGCGGCGGTGGAGCACGTCGCAAGGACGCAAGGTGCGCCGGTCAACCTGGTGCGCCGGATCTACCGTGATCTCCTGGCGGAATCGGTGAGCAGGCAGGTTTCCAGCCGCTCGGGCGTGCAACGCGAGGTTGCGCTCCGGGTCGCCGTGCGCGGTGAGCACTCCTTTGGCTTTCTCGCCGCCCAGAAGTATCTTTCGGCGCGCGACGTCGATGGCGAGCTGGTCGTGACACCTTCCTACCAGGCTGCCGTCGATGCGTTGAAGGCAGGCGAGGTCGACCTGGCTGTGCTGCCCATCGAGAACACCGCGGCCGGGAGCGTCGACGAGACCTACGATCTGCTCCGTGAGAACGAGGTCTCGATCGTCGGTGAGGAGACTTCGAGCGTCGACTACTGCCTGTGCGGGGTCAGCGATCTTCCGCTCGGCGCGATCAGTCAGGTGCTGGCGGCGGTCGACGGTCTCGAGCAGTGCTCCCGATTCCTCCAGACGCTCCCCAACGCATCGCAGATATTGCACTTCGACACCGGCGCCGCGATGCGTCTCGTGCAGGCCGGCGGTGATGCAACGCACGTTGCCATCGGGGCGGCCGAGGCGGCGGCGGCGCATGGGCTGGTCGTGCTTCGTCGCGGGATCGCCAACCATGCCGAGAACTACACGCGGTTCGTCGTCCTCGCACGGCATCCGGTTGCCGTCGAGCTCAGCGCGCCATGCAAGACAAGCCTGATCCTGATCGCCCGGCATGAGCACGGCGCACTGATGCGCTCGCTCGGCGTCCTGGCAGCGAGTGGCCACTCCATGACGAAACTCGAGTCGCGACCGCGTCCCGGGCGGCCGTTCGAATACATGTTCTTCATCGATTTCGAGGGCAACATCGCAGATCCTCGAACCGCCGACGCGCTCGACGACCTTCGCTCCACCGCGCTCCACCTGAAGGTGCTCGGCAGCTATCCCGCAACCAGCACCCGTGGTGACGCACAGCCGGGAGATGCCACCCCGCTGATCCCGCCCGCCGATACCGACGTCCCCGAGTCGATTGCGCCGCCGCGTCCGGCGACCAAGGCATCGAAGAACTACCGTCTCGCGGGACGCGGCGCGCGGTCCGACGACACGGTGATTCCGGTCGGCAACCTGCTCATCGGCGGTGCCGGTTTCCTGGTCATGGCAGGACCGTGCTCGGTGGAGTCGGCCGACCAGATCAACGCCACCGCGCGGGCTGTTCGCGAGGCCGGCGCACAGATCCTTCGTGGCGGGGTGTTCAAACCCAGGACGTCGCCGTACGCATTCCAGGGGCTCGGTTGGGAGGGCCTCGAACTGCTGGCCGCGGCCGGCAGGGCGACCGGCATGCCGATCATCAGCGAGGTCATGGCGGTCGATCAGGTCAGGCGAATGGCAGAGCTTGTCGACGTGCTCCAGGTCGGAACCCGGAACATGCAGAACTTCGACCTGCTCCGCGAGCTTGGCAAGGTCGATCGACCGATCCTGCTCAAGCGTGGCCTCTCGAGCACCATCGACGAATGGCTGGGTGCGGCGGAGTACATCCTTGCGATCGGCAATCAGCAGGTCATGCTCTGCGAACGAGGCATCCGCACCTTTGAGACGAGCACGCGCAATACGCTCGACCTCTGCGCGATCCCGGTGCTTCGCGAGCTGACACACCTTCCCGTTATCGTCGATCCAAGTCACGGCACCGGTCACCGTGCCTACGTCGCACCGATGGCGAAGGCGGCGCGCGCTGCCGGCGCTCACGGGCTGCTCATCGAAGTGCACCCCGATCCCGACAAGGCACTCTCAGACGCTGAGCAGAGCCTGTCGTTCCCGGAATTCCTCTCGTTGATGCGGAGCCTGCAGACAGTCGCTCCGGTGTCCTAACGCTGGCCGGGGCGCTCCACCCACAGGAAGCTCGTGAAGTTCTCGTCGAGGTCCTGGAGGTTATCCTCGACGACGCGCAGACCGTTGAGCTCGGCAAGCATTCGGCTTCCCATGGTCGCGACCGACGCGTCAAGCTCGCCTGAGCCGAGCAGTTCCGCCACTTTCGCCTGATCGATGAGATCGCCCTCACCGCTCGTCTGCCTGAGGTTCGCGTACTTCTTCTCGAGGTTGGTGCGGCACTGACGGAGCACTTGAGGATGCGCCATCACCGTATCGACCTTGGCGAAGTCGGCTCCGCCGGCGATCATCAGCGCGTGTGAGATCTTGATCGCGAACTCTTCCACGATGGCGAAGCGATAGCGGGCCATCGCGGTCACCGACTCGCCGACCATCCCGCCGACCGAGTTGTGAATCGCGAAGACTCCGCGATCGACCTCTCCCTCGTGGAGCGCGCGCAGGACGCGTTCGGTGGTGTGCAGGTAGACGATCTCGCACGGCACATCGGGAGTGCGGCTCAAGTAGTACCGCGCCGCGTCCTCATTGAAGCTGCCTCGCCCTCCCTGGATGCCGACGACCATCCGATCGGCGTGGAGTCGGTTCGGGAGCAGCAGGTCGAAGACCGAGTCCTGCGCTTCCGAGAGACGCAGGCGCATCGACTTGGTGTGCGGGTTCAGTGTCTGCAGGTCGACGAAGAGCTGCCACGTGTCGTTGCTCACCTGCGAGGTCACGTCCTGCAACCGTCTGGTCCCCAGCGTGTCGATCGGAGTCGGTGTGAAGCCGAAACGCTCCAGGGTTCGACCGATGAAGTGGGTGACGCCCTGACTCTCGGCCGCGAGGCGGTCGTGCTCGTCGGCTGACATCGGTATCACCACGAGCCCTTTCGACTCGAAGTACGCGCTCCATGCGTGCAGCGTCTCGGGCGCCATGCGGTAGCCGTCGATAACGATCGTCTGGCCCGGCAGACCGCTCGCCGCGACGCTGTCCGGGCCGAACAGCGGATGAGTCAGCAACGCCTGATACCCGGCGGGCAGGTGACGTTGGAATACGTCGCGCGCGTGTCTTTTCACTGAGAGGACGTCGATGAGCGTGCGCGAGCCGCCGAGCTCGTGAAAGAGCGCCAGGTGCTCCTTGATCGTCGTCTCGAACGCCGAGATAGGAACACAGTAGAAGACCGCATCAGACGCGAGCGTCTCCGCCAACGAGCTGATGGGCAATCCCTGACGCGCGGCTTCGTCGCGCTGCCCTGGATCCGAGTCGAACGCTCTGAGCGTGAAGTCGTCCCGCAGCATCGACACCCAGAGGCGCCCAAACCGGCCGAGTCCAACCACGCCGACTGTCGCCGGCAGGGCGCTGGTCATCACCGGGGCTAGTGTACGGGTGCGCCGTATGAGCGCTCGTCCGACACAGAAGGGCGCACCGTCGCTGCGGTGAAGACGGGTGCGTCGGTATGGTCTCCGTGCATGGCAGTCCCGGTCGAACCTGCGACGAGCGAACGAAGCGCCCGCGACCGGGCGCGGCGGGAGATGCCGCGCGCCCTCCGCGAGGAGGTTCGCCTCGTCGGTGACGCGCTGGGGCACGTCATCGCCGAGCATGGCGGGCCGGGGCTCCTCGCCGACGTCGAAGCCTTGCGGGGAACGGTGATCCGAGCGCGGGCCGAGGACGATGTGCGTGGCGGCGTTGCCGAAACCGCTGACACGCTGGTGGCGTCGTGGTCGCTCGATCGCGCGGAGCAGGTAGCACGTGCCTTCACCTGCTACTTCCACCTCGTCAACCTCGCCGAGGAGCGCTACCGCGCCCGAGCGCTCCGTGAGGTGGAGATGGGCGCCACCGGGCCCGCGGAGGCGCTCTCGGCAGCGCTTGCGACAGCCCGCGAGGAACTGGGGGACGAAGGCCTGGATGCACTGCTCGCATCCCTGCGAGTCCACCCAGTGTTCACCGCGCACCCCACCGAAGCACGCCGCCGCGCGGTGACCTCCGCACTGCGGCGTGTCGGTGATCAGCTCGAGCGGCTGGCGGAGTTGCAGTCGTCGGAGGCGCCTCCACCACGGACCGGGCGGCGACTGCTCGAGGAGGTCGACGGGCTCTGGCGAACCGCGCAGCTGCGGACTCAGGAATTGCAACCGCTTGACGAGGTCCGCACCCTCATGGGCGTCTTCGACGAGACGCTCTTCCGTCTGGTTCCGGCGGTGTACCGGGAGTTCAGCGCGGCGCTGGACGCGACCGACACCGGCGCACGCCTCCCACCGGCACCGGCGTTCCTCAGGTTCGGCAGCTGGGTCGGCGGCGACCGCGACGGAAACCCGCAGATCACGGCTCATGTCACGCGCGAGACCATGCTCATCCAGTCCGAGCACGTGCTCCGAGGGCTCGAGGCAGTGGCCACGCGCATCGGCACCGGGTTGACCGCCGACGTCCTGACCACTCCGCCGGACGAGCAGTTCATCGACCGGCTCCGAGTCACACGCGAGGTCGTGGGTGATCGGGCTCTGGCAATTGGCATGCGCTCCCCTGGCGAGCCGTATCGCGAGTTTCTCCTGCTCGTCTCGGAGCGTCTTCGCGCGACCCGTCGAGCCGATCTGTCACTCGCGTACGCGAGGCCGGACGAGCTGCTCGACGACCTCCACGGACTGCAGCGTGCGCTGGTCGCGGCCGGGGCACCTCGCCAGGCATACGGCGAGCTGCACGACCTGATCTGGCAGGCGCAGACCTTCGGTTTTCACCTCGCGGACCTCGAGATACGTCAGCACAGCGCGGTGCTCCGCAGCGCGCTTGCGGAGCTCCGCACCGGCGAGGCGCGCTCGTCGGCGACCCAGGAGGTTGTGGCAACGCTGCGCACCATCGCGTTGCTGCAGCAGCGCTTCGGCACGCATGTCTGCCATCGCTACGTGGTGAGCTTCACCCGCAGCGCGGAGGACATCGCCGCCGTCTACGCCCTCGCGGAGCGGGCCTGCGCGCCCAACGCCGGGCCAGTGCTCGATGTCGTGCCGCTTTTCGAGACCATTGTCGACCTCCGCACCGCGCGCGCGACACTCGACGCCATGATCGATCTCGAGCCGGTCCGCCGGCGGATGGCGGATACGGGGCGGGCACTCGAAGTGATGCTTGGGTACTCTGACTCAGCCAAGGAGAGCGGCCCCGTCACCGCAAGCCTCGCGCTGTACGAGGCTCAGGCGGACCTCGCCGCGTGGGCAGCAGAACAGTCGGTGCGACTGACTCTCTTCCATGGCCGGGGCGGTGCCCTCGGGCGCGGAGGCGGTCCTGCCAACCGGGCGGTGATGGCACAGGCGCCCGGCTCGGTGTCGGGGCGTTTCAAGGTGACCGAGCAGGGCGAGGTCATCTTCGCCCGGTACGGCAACCGGACCCTCGCCCAACGTCACCTCGAGCAGGTGACCGCCGCCGTGCTCCTCACGTCCACGACGGCGACACGCCGGCGCACGGAGCAGGCCGCAGTCCGCTTCGACGGGCTCGCGCGCGCCCTCGACGCAACCGCTCGCACCGCGTATCGCACCCTCATCGAGAGCGACGGGTTCGCCGAGTACTTTGCCGAAGTCACGCCGGTCCGCGAGCTGGCTCGCATGCACCTGGGCTCGCGTCCGGCGAATCGGGACGGCGACCCGAGCCTCGCCTCACTCCGCGCGATTCCGTGGGTCTTCGCCTGGTCGCAAATCCGGCTCAATCTTCCGGGGTGGTACGGCGTGGGGAGCGGTCTCGCCGGTGCCGACCTGGACGAGTTGCGGGTCGCGTACGCCGAATGGCCGTTGCTCAACGTGCTCATCGACAACGCGGAGATGAGCCTTGCGAAGACCGACCGGTTCATGGCCGCGGAGTACCTGCGCCTGGGGGGTCAGCCACGAATCGCCGATCTGATCCTCTCGGAATACGACCGCACCATCGAGCGAATCCTCGCCGTGACCGGCCAGTCTCGCTTGCTCGAGAAGCGCCGCGTCCTTTCCTGGGCGGTGGAGTTGCGCAATCCGTATATCGATGCGCTGTGCCACCTGCAGCTTCGAGCGCTTCGCGCCCTGCGCAGCGGGGATGCGACTGATGCCGATCGCAGACGGCTCGAGCAGCTCCTGCTCCTGACCGTGAACGGCATCGCCGCGGGATTGCAGAACACCGGATAGGGACGCGAATCGGCATCACCACGCCCGCGGAGCATGTGTGTGGACGCGCTGGATCGCACCTACTGTGGCCGCGACGGTCTGCGCACCGCCTCGAGAGTCCGCCGCATCTGATCGAGGTGAAATCGCCCATGGCCTGCGAGGAGCCGGAACATCAGGTCGAAGCTCTCCGGTCCACGCTCCGCGTGCAGGCCGTCGCGGGCGCGCTCGTCAGGAGTCGAACGGCGCCAGAGGGCAAGGTTGGCGGCGCGGATCGCTTCGAAGGTTGCGAGCAGCTCGAGCGGGTCGGCGCCGTTGTATCCAAGGGCGGCGACCCACCGGTCCTGGTCATACGGCGTGAGCGGAGGACGCTCTTCGGCGATCACCCAGCGGTACCGAGCCGACGACACGATCTCGGCATCGAGCATGTGCCCGAGGAGTTCGAGCACCGACCATTCGTCCGTCGCGGGTCGGATGCGGAGCAGATCTCCTGCCTCGGCGATGACGACGCGGAGCGCGCCCGATGTCTCCTCCTGCACCGCGAGTGGGTCGTCCTCGCCCACGAGATCGATGAGCATGCGTTGATATGCCTGTGGGTTCTGCACCGGATCGACAGCAGCGCTCACTTCGGACCTCCGTGTCACCGATCTCCGATGCGATCCATCGTCGCACCTTCACCGCCTGCCGAGCGGCGCGCACGCCGAGCCCTCGCGCCACGACGTACCCCTGATAATCGGGGCGTGGTGGACACCGTGCCGTTGAGGCTCTCATGAAAGTCGGGGTCGTCGGGATCGGGAAGATGGGCCGGCCGATGGCGGACCGTCTGATCACCGCGGGACACGAGGTTGCGATCTGCAACCGTTCGGAGAACGCCGGCGTGCGGGCGCTCCGGGAGAGGGGGGCGACTATCCTCCCGGTGGCGGCTGAGCTCGCCACCGTCTCGGAGGTGATTCTCACCGCCTTGCCGACCGAGGATGCCGTGCGGCAGGTGTTCGAGGCGATGTCGGCGGTGGCGAGCGCCGGTCAGCTGTACATCGATCATTCGACGGTGAGCCCGGCGTTGAACCGCCACTGCGCCGAGATCCTCGGTGCTCGCGGTGCGTCGTTCCTGGATGCACCGGTGTCGGGCGGCCCGGCCGGGGCGGAGGCCGGCACGCTGACCGTGATGGTCGGCGGCGACGACGCGACCTTCAACCGGGCGCTCCCCCTCCTCGAGGCGTTCGGCGGCAAGATCCGCCTCTGCGGACCGATCGGCGCCGGTCAGGCGATCAAGCTCGTCAATCAATACCTGGTCGCGGTCCACACGCTCGCCTCGGCAGAGGCTGCCGCTTTTGGAGTGCGTCTTGGCGCCGATCTCGACACGGTCAGGGACGTGGTCGGAACGTCATTCGGCAGCTCCGCGATGCTGCTGCGCAATCTCCCGCGCTTCAGCGGTCGCGACTTCAGCCCGGCAACGCCAGTCGGATTGATTGCCAAGGACCTGTCGATCATCCACAGCGAGGCTGGCGCGGCCGGCGTGCCGCTGCTCCTCGGCGGGCTCGTCGAACAGTCCTACCTCGCGGCCAAGGCCAGGGGGTGGGCCGAAGAAGACATGTCCGCGCTGGTCAAGTTCTGGGATCGCGAGGCGGATCGCGCGGCCAGTCCGGACCCCGGCTGAGGTGCCTCGTTTTGCCGCGAACCTCACCATGCTCTGGCAGGACCTCGACCCGTACCAGCGGTTCGAGGCCGCGGCCGCTGACGGATTCAGGCACGTCGAGATGCTCTTTCCGCACGAACTGGACGAGGAGCGCCTCGCCAAGGCCCTCCAGGACCTCGAACTCGAGATGGTGGTCTTCGATCCCGCGCCCGGCGACTGGGCGGGCGGTGAGCGCGGCCTCCTCGCCCTTCCGGGTCGTGAGGAGGAATTCGCCACCACCCTGCGCGATGCGATCGAGCTCGCAACCCGAATCGGCACCTCGAAACTCAATGCGTTGGTGGGAGTTCCGCCCGCGGGCGTGAGCAGCGACCAGGCCCACGCCACTGCGCTGGCGAATCTCCACTCGGCAGTTCCCCTCGTCAATGAGGCGGGCATCACGCTGCTCGTCGAGGCCATCAACAACATCGACATGCCGGGTTACTGGGCGAGCACCGTAGCCCGAGCCGCCGAGCTGGTGGCGGCCGTCGACGATCCGGGTGTTCGCCTGCAGCTTGACCAATACCACGCGGCGATGGCCGGCGAGGATCCGCTCGAGTGCCTGCGAACCCATTTCCCGCTCGTCGCTCACGTCCAGATCGCCGACGTGCCAGGACGCCACGAACCGGGGACCGGGTCAATGCCCATCGCCGACTTCCTGCGCGAGCTCGACGTTCTCGGGTATGCGGGCTTCGTCGGCCTCGAATACCGCCCTCTCGTCGATACGGAGTCCAGCTTCGCGTGGATGCGCACGATGGACTGGGAGCAGAACTAGGTCTCGACGCGAGCGTCGCGGGTGAGCATCCCTTCAATTGCCCGTCGTGCCCCCCTGCGCAGGAGAGCGCGCGCATGCAGCTTCGGGTCGACACCTGGATCGATGTCCGAAAGCGAGATGGCCGCACTGAAGAGTTGCGGCAGCGGTTCGAGGACTGCCCCGGCGATCGCGATGCACGGCACCCCGCGAGCCGCCGACCGGGCGGCCACCTCGGCGGGCGCTTTGCCTTGCGGCGTCTGGCTATCGAGACAACCCTCGCCGGTGAGAGCCACGGTCGCCGTGCGCAACGCAGCATCGAGCCCAACCAGGTCGCAGACGATTGGAGCACCTGGTTGCAGCCGAGCGCCCGCCAGTGCAAGCCCGAATCCGCAACCGCCCGCCGCCCCCGACCCCGGAAGCTCGACCACATCACCCCGCCCCAGGCCCTCTGCCACGCGGGCGAGATGGGTGAGCGCTCGCTCGAGGCGAACGACCTCGGCCGGTGAGGCGCCCTTCTGGGGCGCGAACACCCGCGCAGAACCCTGCGGACCGAGCAACGGGCTCCGTACGTCGCAGGCAACCTGTATCGAGCATCCCGCCAGCGCCCGCTGCGCGGCGGAGAGATCGATCGCGTCCAGTGCTTCGAGCCCGGCTCCGCCGGCGCCGATCTCCTGTCCGTCAGCCCTTGTCAGGTGCGCACCCAGTGCCTGGAGCAGGCCGGCGCCTCCGTCCGTGCAGGCGCTGCCGCCGACTCCAACGACGATCGTTCGTGCTCCGGCGTCGAGCGCAATCCTGATGAGCTCGCCGGTGCCGCGCGATGTTGCATGGAGGGCGTCGGGCGCACCGGGCGTCAGGCGGCGAAGACCGGAGGCCTCCGCGAGCTCGACCACGGCTGCATCCGGCCCGATCCACCCGAGCCGTGCCGTGACCACCGCCCCGGTCGGGCCGGTGACCCGATGCCGTGTGACTCGCGCTTCCGACCCACGCGCCCGGAGGAGCACATCGAGCGTGCCGTCGCCCCCATCGGCGACCGGCAACGCAATCGCGTCGGCGCCGGCGTCGCGAGCCCCGCGCACCATCGCCGCCGCAGCGGCGGCCGCACTGAGGGTTCCCTTGAAAGCGTTTGGCGCGCAAACCGCAAGCTGGCGGCTCAGACGCATCCGCGACGCTGAGAACGGAACCGGCTGGTCCACACACTGCATGGTGCGGAATCGGCGGCTCCAGACGGCGATCACAATGTGCCCGTGACCAACCGGGTCGTTGTTGCGGGACTCGGCGCGGCATTCGTCGCGGTGTCGACTGTGGCTCCGCTCGTCCTCAAGACGACACCATCCGACCTCGACCTGTTCTTCTGGCCCTCAGCCGAAGCCGCCGTGACCGGTCATCCCCTGCTCATCTATTCGGCGCAGGCCCACGGGATCTCCTACAACGACAACGGCCCGCTCGGGCTGATTCCACTGCTCCCCGCAGCGGCGCTGGCCAACGCGCTGGGTTGGGCCGGAAGTCTGGTCGGGCGCGCGGCTCTCACCGGAGCCATCACATCGATGGTCGTGCTCCTGCTCGCGTTCCAGGCGGCCCGGTACACGGGAAGTGCAGTGGGTGACAGCCGGCGTCAGCGGGCCGTGGTTGCAGCGGTGGTGCTTGCGCCGGCTTTGTGGATCGCGATCCTTGACTATGGACACGTCGAGCAGCCGCTCGAACTGTGCCTGATCCTGCTCGCCGCCACCTGGGCACTCAGGGAACGAAATGCGTTGACTGGTCTTGCTCTTGGCGCAGCGGTGCTGATCCGAACCATCGCCGGATTCGCCGCGATACCCCTCGTGCTCGCTCCTCTGGCGGCGCGACGGATTCGGCCCTCCGCGGCGTGCGTTGCGACCACCATCATCACCATCGGCGTCGGGCTCGCACCGTTTCTCCTCGCCGACGAGTCGACCACCGTCCATGCACTGTTCACCTATCGCGGCGGGCTGCCCATCGGCGGCGGGTCATTCTGGGTCATCGCGAAAGACGCATCGTGGGCAGGGCTCATCGGCGAAGGTGACGTGTATCTCGGCGCTGCGGTAGCAACGGCCCTGGTCGCCATCACACTGCTCCGCAAGCCCATGCTCGGAACAACGCGCCTCGGCCTGATGGGACTCCTCACCATCGCCTCATGCTGCTTTCCGCTGCTCGCCAAGAGCGTCTTCCCGTATTACCTCGCCGAGCCGTACGTCTTCGCCTCCATCTGGTGGCTCGCCCGCCCCGGAAGGGCGATCAGCTGGCGCGCGCTGGTCCCTCTGCTGCTCACCGTCGATGTGTTCATCGTGAAAGCGTCGCTGCAAGCGCCATTCAGCACGTGGGGTGCCTTGGGGGGTGTGGCATCATCGGCGGTGCTGGCCGGTGCGGTGACGCTCGTGATGTTCGATCTGCTCCGATCGCCAGTCGCTGTGGATGCATCGCAACCGCTCGGTCGACGACTCCTCCATCACGAGCTCCCCGCAATCCAGAAGGCGAAATAGTTGGCTGCGGTGCATCGCCATTTTCTCCTCCTCGGCTCTGGTGAATTCGAGCCGTGGGCAGCTGAGGCCGAGCAATTCGCACTCTCGAAAGCCACGGGGAACGGCTCGGTTGCCATCATCGCAACCGCGAGCGGACGCGAGGGCGACGCGGTACTCGAGCGTTGGCTGACCCTGGGGCTGCATCACTACGAATCGCTCGGCATCATCGGGCAGGCGTTGCCCGTGCGCACGCGTGCCGACGCTTTGGACGTGAGTACCGCGAAACTGCTCGACGACGTGAGCATGGTGTTCTTCAGCGGCGGGAGTCCGAAGTACCTGGCGCAGACGTTGGCCAGGACTCCCGTGTGGGACGGGGTGCAACGCCTGCTCGACAGGGGCGGCGTCTTCGCCGGATGCAGCGCCGGCGCAATGGTCGCGGGCGCCACCGGGATTGGCTTTCCGTTCGCCAGCGGGCTCGGTCTGCTGCCGGCGACGGCGGTCGGTGTTCATTGGGATGCGCTGTCCGCCTTGTGGATCCGCTGGTTACGCGATCTCGCCCCTCGACGGCTCCCGTCCGGCGTGCGCTTTGTCGGCATCGCCGAGCGCACAGCGATTGCGACGGATGCCGATTCCTGGCGCGTGTTCGGCGCGGGTGTGGTGGACATGCGTCGCGGTTCGGAGCGGCGCGCGCTGAGCGCTGGACAGAGGTTCCCGATGTAGCGCGCCGGCCGCTCCCGCCGAGGAGGGTCAGGGTTTCCTGGCAACGACCGTTGACCCGCCGCTGACGGTGGTTGCTTTGGTGGCGCTGCCCGAGGTGGCCGGCGCGGTCGAAAGTGCGCTCGATGCCACCCGCGAGACACCGTCATCACCGGTGACGCTGTCATCCGCTACTGGCGCAATCGTGGCGACGGCCGTGGACGTGGTCCCCGTCGTCGCGTTCTGAGCGATGAGAAAGCCGGCGACACCGACCCCGGTGACACCGGCTGCCGCGACGGTCGCGGTGATCCGGCGGCGCAGGCGAAGTGCCCGGTCGCGCCGCTCGGCGCGGCTCGGAACTGTCGACGTCTTCATGTCAATGCCTTTCATGCCGTGAACGATGTCTGCATCACACGGTGCGTCGGATCCCTTGTGACCAAGTAGGGGTTTGCTCCGAAATTGCTGGGAAACATGCACCGAGGACGATCTGCAGGCGGCGGTGATGCACCCAAACCGGGCCGCATTCCCCGCCGGCGTCCGCAATTCGCCACCGCGCCGAGCACACCGGCAATGGAGCCGATGCGTAATCATGGACCCGAAATGATCTCGAAACGATGCTTTGCGGCCGCGTTCCTGTTCACCTTGACGGCGTGCTCTCCTGCGGCTTCGATCGTGGCCACTCCGAAGGCGAGCCCGTCGGCCCAGGCGACCGGTACGCCGGTTCCCACGTCGACCCTGCCGCTTCCGCCACCGCCGAGCCGGCTGCCGGGTGCGTCATTCGCGCTTCCAGCCCTTCCTCCCGGCGTGGCGTTCACAGGCAAGCTGCTCATCGCGGATCGCGGCAACGGCCGCATCATCGAGATCAACGCGAGTGGTGCCGTCGACTGGGTCTTCCCACGTCCGGGCCAGAAGCTGCCAGTGCCATTTGGAGCACCTGACGACGCCTTCTACACGGCCGATGGCAAAACGATCATCGCCAACGCCGAAGGCCATCAGACGGTGACGGCAATCGACAGGGCCACGGGAACGATTCTCTGGCAGGTCGGGAAGTACAACGTGCGCAGCAGCGCCGTCGGCTACTTCAACGAACCGGACGACGCGGTGCCTCAACCCGATGGAACGATCTGGGTCGCCGACATTCGCAACTGCCGGCTCGTGCATCTGAGTGCTGCCGGAGCGTGGCTGGGAACCATCGGGAATCGCTCGTGCCGCCACAACCCGCCGACGAGCTTCGCCGAGCCCAACGGCGCGTTCGCCACTCCGGGCGGGTCATTGATCGTCACCGAAATCGGCGGGAGTTGGGTGACCTCCCTGGTGCCTGGCGGATCGGTGGCGTGGTCGGTGCGCGCGCCGGTGCGCTATCCGTCCGACGCGATGCAGATGCCCGGTGGATCGGTGCTCCTGACCGATTACTCGCACCCGGGTGCCGTCGTCCGCCTCAGCACCACCGGCAGGACCCTGTGGGATTACCGGCCGTCGGGCGTCGCCGAGCTCAACCACACGTCAATCGCGCTGCCGCTCGCAAGCAATCGCATCGCGATCTGCGATGACTTTGACAGCCGGATCGTTGTCGTCGATCCAACGACCAACAAGGTCATCTGGACATTCACGGGATCCGGCTCATCTCGCCTCTTCTATCCCGACGGCATCGACTACGAGCCGCCGCAGTGAGCGGGGCGCCGCGACGAGACGGCGCAACGGTCCCTGCGTGACGCGGCGCGTACCCGGGAGCGCCTCGCCACACCATCGACTCGCTGCCGCCTCGATCGTCACGGCGTTCACGGCGCTGGTTGTCGCCGCCTGCTCGAGTCCCGCCAGCCACACCCCGGCAGGGCACACGCCCAATCCATCGACTCCCCCACCCAGCGCGGCGACGACTGCAACGCCCACGGCGATGGCCGTCACCACCCTGGCCGGCTGCGCCGCACCCGTGAACCGGACTGCACTGCACGTGATCCACCACTTCAGCGTCTCGCCCGATGACATCACGGTCGACGCCACCGGCCGTCTCTGGGTGACTGCTCGTGAGGCCGGCGAGTTGATCGGCATCAACCAGGCTGGGGGCGCCGTCACCACGGCGACGGTCACCGGCGGCCCCGAAGGTGTCGCCGTCACAACATCAGGCACCTACGTCGCGCAGCAGAACGTCAACACCGTCGAACAGGTGACGCCGCAGCATCGCGCCGTCGTGGTGTTGCCAAACCCCACGAGCAATGCGGGGATCGACGGCATATCGATCGGCGCGTCGAGCCAGACGCTGCTCGTCCCTAACAGCCCCGTCGGCACCCTCCTGCAGGTGTCGCTCACTGGAGCCCCCAACCCGCGCGTGATCGCGACCCACCTCGGGCGGCCGGTGGCCGCTGCCGCGGGCCCTGCGGGAGTCATCTACGTCGCAAGCGAATCGTCGCCCGGCCTCGTGATGGTGACAGCCGGTGGTGCGGTGACCAAGATCGGTGCGTTTTCCGACCTTGACGAGGTCGTCGTCTATGCCGGACTGCTGTATGTCACCGACTTGACTCGTCACGACGTGGTTGCCGTCGACCCAAGGACTGGAGCCTCGGTCGCCCTCGCCGTGAATCTGCCGGCGCCGCAGGGGCTGGCGGTCACCGCACAGGGGATGCTCGAGATCGTCGATGCCACCACCGACACGTTGTATTCGCTCCCAGCCTGCGGCGTTGCATAGCGACCGCCGGCGCGAGGGTCATCAGACCACGGTCACGATCAGCGTCACGACGGCGGCGCCCATGAGCATCGTGGCAATCCACACCAGCGCAGCGCTGAGATTTCCGCTGCGGTGCTCGCCCATGACCCGTCGATCACGAGCCAGGAGCGCGATCAGCGCGAGAACCGGCGGCGCGACCACTCCATTGATGATCGCCGTCACCACCAGGGCCTGAATCGGATCGATGTTGAGGGCGCTCATCACCAAGCCACCGGCGAGCGCCAGCACGATGAGCGCATAGAACGTCGGACGCGCGTGCGGCGTCTCGCTGAGCCCGCCGCGAAAGCCAAAGAATTCCTTGACAGCGTATGCGGCGCTGGCGGTGAGCACCGGGATCGCGAGCAAGCCGGTGCCGATCATGCCCAGCGCGAAGAGCATCGATGCGAAGGGTCCGGCGAGCGGCTTCAGTGCCTGCGCAGCCTGCTGCGCTGTCTGGATTCCGCTGTGCCCCGACGAGTGCAGCACCGTCCCGGACGCCAGGATGATGCAGTACATGACCAGCTGGGAGAAGAACATGCCGACCGACACGTCGATCCGCGCCGCGCGCAACTCTTTGCGCGTGGTGCCGCGCCGCTCCTGCTCTGTTGTTGCCCCAGCAGCCTTCATCTCGTCCACCTCGCTCGACGCCTGCCAGAAGAAGAGATACGGACTGATGGTCGTGCCGAGGATCGCCACCACGATGCCGACAAAGTCCCTGTTGAGTTCCAGGTGCGGAATGAAGGTCGCTTCGGCGGTTGCCAGCAGCGGGGGGTGGACGATGATCACCGTGATGACGTAGGCGAAGAGCGCCAGCGTCAGGTATTTGAAACAGCGAAAGATGGTCGAATAGGAGAGGCGGAGCTCCAGCACCCCGATCACGAGCGCTACCGGCACGAGGAGCCACACCGGTTGCACGTGGCTGCCGGTCAGGAGCGATCCACCTGCCGCGACGGCGCCGAGGTCGGCTCCGACGTTGATCGTATTCGCACAGAAGACCAGGACGATGCATGCACCGACCAGCACCGTCGGGAACTTGCGCCGGAGCGAGGTGCCGAGGCCGACGCCCGTCTGCAGCGCGATGCGTGCGCAGGCCTCCTGCACGGCGATCATCAGCGGGAAGGTGAAGATGGCCAGCCAGAGCGTCCCGAGACCAAACTGGCTCCCGGCCTGGGAGTAGGTACCGATGCCGGAGGGGTCATCGTCAGATGCGCCGGTGACGAGCCCTGGACCCAGCAACTGGAGGAACCCGAGCGGACCCCGGCGGCGCGCCTCGTCAAGCCCGCTCCGTCCCGCCGGCGACGCGCCCGTGGCGGCCTCGTGACCGCGAGCTTTGGCAACACCCTTCGCAGACGGCTCCTCGGGAAGCGGACTGACACGCGCCACCGCCGCGCGGATGGGATCAGGTCCCTCGTCGGAGGGCGGCTCCGCCCCGTGCATGGCCATTCGGTCTGGGAGCCGCTCGCGCTGTGCCTACACGGCCTCGAGGCGGCCTGCCCAGAACTCGTAGCGAGACACTAGCGCTCTCGCTGGATGCGCAGGAGCCGCTGATCCAGGCCGGCCTCCCGGACCGCGTCGCCTGTCATGGTCTTGAGGGCGGACTCGGTTCGCTCCAGCAACACTGTGGTCAGTTCGATCAGATCCCGGTAGACGCGGACCCAGCGCACGCCGTCGGCAGGGTCTGTCGACTCGGGATCCTCGCCGGGGAGCAAGGTCTCGCCATCGACCGCCTGGGCGAGGTCGTTCGCCATATGCGGGGGTTCGCCGGCAGCCGCGCACCCCGACCTGGTCATCACAGAATCGCCGATGACGACGCTAGATGACATGGAGCAGCAAGAGAACGATGAGGACGACAACGACGATGCCCACACCGCCACCCCAGTAGTACATGGCCACTCCCTTATGGTGTGTCGCTAAGCAAACATTATAGCGAGCCTACCATGTTGTCCCTCGAAACAGCGTTGCAACAGCGTTCCAGGTGACCGGCGTGTAACACCGTTTCGCGAGATGTCGGATAGCCCGACCCACAGGGCGAACGCCTGCGCTTCATTAGGGGTCGTCGGGCGGCCTTCCGGTCGCCCATTCACGAGGAGATCGCTGCATGGGGACGCCGGAAAGGCCCGCGGCTGGCGGAGACAGCGGTCAGCGCCGGTCTTCGATGAGCCAGCTCTTCCGCCGCAATCGGCATGACGAGACGGGGTTGCCGCCGACCCTCGTGGTCGTGCCGAATACGGGAATCCTGTGCAACTTTCCCGACTGCACGAATGAGACCGCCCAGCCCTGCGCCTATCGCGACGGACGGGGCCGCGCCTGCCGAGCCGCCTACTGTCCGGACCACGGGACCGCCGTCGAGGGCAAACTCTATTGCCGGCGCCACGCGGGTGTGGTCCGGGCTGTCGGTGCCGAGGCGACCCCGAGCGGCGGGCTGCCGGACGTCGACAACCGAGCGCCGTCACTGGTGAGCTGGATCGCCCGCGACCTCGATGCCAACGTCCGCAGGCTGCTGTCCAGCGCCGCCCGCACTGGAGAGAGCGTGATCGCGGATGAGACCGTGCACGTCGCCCGTGACTTCAACCGGAAGGCACGATGGGAGCAGAGCTGGAGGCTGGTGGATCACACCGGGGTGATCCTCAAGGTCACGATCCAGGTGCTCGAGGAGAACGACTCGCTGGTGCGCGTTCATGTCGGGAGTGGCGTGATCGCCGACGGTGTTCCGCCCTGGATCGTGCGCCGCGCCGAAACCAGCGACATGGCATCGGACACCGCCCAGCGGCAGCGCTTCTACCAGTGGCTCGACGAAAGCATCTTCATGGCCGTGGATCGCTTTCGAACTGAGCGCCAGCGCTGAGCTGACCGCCGGCCCGCCCAGCGGCCGTCAGCGCGCAAACGTCGGTGAGGGGATTCCCTCGAGCTCGCCTGACGTGACCGGGCCCGCTTCGCGTCCAGGGACGTAGACGGTCACCGCACCGGCGCCGAGACACCGCCATCCTCCCGCGTCCCAGAGTGCGCAGGTGCGCTCGTCGATGCCGATCAGCACCGCGTCGGGCAGGGCAGCGCGCGCCGACGGATACCACTTCGCGCCGAAGGTGTTGTGATGCGGGAGGACGGCGGCGTTCGGGACCACAGCGAGCCCGGGCGCCGGGCGGCGCTGCACGTGCCCCGGGAACGACTGCCGGACCAGGGTCACCGCGCAGAGCCCCATCGCGCCCGCCGACGATCCGGCCAGCGCCGCGCCATCGCGCCACGCCTCGACGATGGCGTTGCCGACCGGACTGTCCCTCAGGACGTTCGCCACCAGTCCCGGGTCACCGCCCGGCAGATAGATGAACCCGGCTCCGAGAGCGGCCTCGGCGAGCGCCGGGTTGTGCGCCTGGGCACTTGTGTAGACGGCGAGTTCTGCGACGTCCAGGCCGAAGCGCTGAAACCACGTCTGCGCCGTCCGGACCGCCATGTCCGGGCGCGACCGCGCCGCGGCCGTGGCGACCACGTATGCGGGCCCGCGTGCGGCGGCCGCGAGCAGCGCGTCATGGGGCTCGTTGCCAGGATGAAACTCATCGCCGCCGACGAGCCCGAGGACCCCCGCCCCTCGCTCAGCGCTGCCCACGTCCCGATCATGCACCCGGGGCGCACGTCCACGAGGCACCCCGGCATAGCGAGGGCCGGGCATCCGCTTACCGAGCCAGTGGCGCCGTCTCCGCGAGGTGTCCGGCGACGTCGACGGGCGTCTTCGCGAGCGTTTGACCCCAGCGGAGGGCACGCTCCGCCTCGCCGGCGATGAGCTGGTTCTCGCGATTGACCAGGAAGCTCTCGTCCTCAGCGATCAGCGTGGCACCGCTGCGCTCGAGCCGGTGGCCAATGCCCTTCGACGCGCGCCCGGTGAAGATCGGTGGGGCGTCGAGGCGGGTGTCGAATGCCGCGGCAGGCTTGTGGTGCAGTGAGCCGAGGTCACTGAGCCAATCACGCAGCCCAGGGCCTGCTGCCGAAGGATCCATGCTCAGCAGCGACCCCGGCTTGAGGGCTGCGTCCAGAGCGCCCTTGCGCGTTGCCTCCCGGCTCAGGCTGTGGGCATGGGTGGGACCGCCGACGACGAGCAGGTCAGACCACGCAACCAGGTCGGCCGTGGCGTCGCGAACGGCGACCACTCGAACCTGATCCTCAGTTTGAAACCCCGCACCGATCCGGTCGGCGATGACGTGCGTATTGCCGTACATGGATTCGTAGACGATGAGTGCTCGCATGGATCTCACCTCGAAGTGGAGCGACTGTGACTACCACGAGCGTGCGTGTTATCGCGACGACCGACCAGTGCCGGTCGCCCCTACCTCGTGGGTCCTTCGTCTCTGCCAGCGCCGGCACCCGCCGGACTTGACTCAGGCGTTAGCCGATGTGCTGAAGTGCTGCTTCGAGACGCAGGTGCGCGTCAGCGTCCCGCCTCGCCTCGACGACCACTTCCCACATGACGCGGGACGTGTCTCGCTGCTGCAGATACGACTTGATCAACCGGCTTTCAGCGTGGTCTGCACGACGCTGCTGCCACCAAATCCAGGCCATCTGGGGGTTCCTTTCTAGACGCGTCCAGTCTACCTCGCCGGTTCCGCTTCCGAGTGCACTTCGGGTGATTCAGGCCGCGCGCGGCTCGCCTTCCCCTAAGAAGCGACCGCCCGGCGCGACACCGGCTCCACGCGAAGCGCTCCTGCTGCGTCGGCTTCACTCACGCGGCTCCCGCCTGCGCGTTTTGCGCGGTACATCGCGGCGTCTGCCGAGGCGAGGCGGTCTGCGGGATTCTGCCCGCTCTCCACCGTGGCAAAGCCGACGCTGACGCTGCCGGGCATGCCGCCAACCGAGACCATCCGCACCGCGGCGACCACTCGATCGGCGACCGCGCGCGCCTGAGCGGCGGTTGGCTGATGGAGGATCGCGCAGAACTCGTCGCCCCCGGTCCTCGCCGCGATGTCGCTGCCGCGGACCGAGCTGCGCAACGCCTGAGCAACACCCCGGAGCAGCTCGTCGCCCGCGGCATGGCCGGCCTTGTCGTTGACGCGCTTGAGGGAGTCCACATCCATGGACAGCAGGACGTAGCGTGCGTCGCGTGGCATCGTGGCCAGACGGTTGTTGAACTCGCGGCGATTTGCCAGGCCGGTGAGCGCATCGGTCGTCGCCTCGGCAGCGTGTTGCATGGCTCGCGACAAGGCAAGGCTGACGATGGTCGAGAACGAAGTGAGCTGCTCACCCTGGGCCGTGCTGAACGGCCTCCTGTCGTGACTGGTGACCGCAAGAACACCGTTGATCCCCTCGGCGCGGATGCCGATGGCGACGCCGTTGGTGATGCGCAGGCTGGTGACGACATCGGCACCACGTCGGTCCATCGACTCCGTGTCGATGTCGAAGAGACAGGCGGTGCCCTGGCTCAGCGCGCGCTCGAGGAGTGGGATGTCAGACGTGGCGAAGCTCGTTTCCGGGAGCTCGTCCTCGGGCTCCTGGTTGTAGTGCGCAATCAGCGACGCCGTCGCACCGTCGACCACGAAGAAGAAGGCTTCCTTGACCGACTCCTCCAGTGGGAGGATGAGGTGCGCCGCCGCCTGCAGCCCGATCTTCACGACGGCGTCGGGATCGAGCGTCGAGTAGAGTTCCGTCGCCGCCAGGTCGAAGGCCGCACTCTGCTTGATCATGGTCTCGCGAGTCTCGAGAGCCTGCGCCAGGTCGTTGCGGAGCCGGCGTATCGCATACGTGATCAGGCAGCACACCGCCGTCCAGACGAGGAGCGGTTGTGCGATCGACCCGCCCGTGATCTCTCCGAACCGGTACGCGACGGCGAGGATGGCCGCGGCCGCGCCCGCCGTCGCAACCGCCATCTCCCAGGGCCGGCCGTAGAGTGCGTTCCAGAGGATCGGCAGGAGCAGCAGCGCAACCAGCGACATGTCGACCGACCCCTTGCCCGCCATGAGCGCCCCCACCACCGCCACGAACAGCAAGGAGGTGCATGGCGAGAGCAGCCGCGGCCACCGATCCCATGGCACCGCCAGCACCAGCGCGTAGGCGGCGATCGCGCCGAGTAATCCGCCGACGACCCACGCAACCGACCCAAATCGGTAGGGATACAGCGCGATCGCGCTCGCAATCGCGAAGGTCATGAGGAATGGCCGCGTCCGGCCCACCAAGCCGTCGCGGCGGAGGGGATGGCTTTGCATCGACATCCGGGCAGCACCTCGTTGAGCGCCCGCCGGCAGCTCGGGTTGATCCAGTCTCAGTGTGCGAGCGGCGGGAAGACCCGTCCAGGGTCGTTGGGCGTCGATCACCCATCCAAACGACCCAACCTTGGCCACAGCCGTTTCGTGGGTTGGGACCAAGGTCATCCGAACTCTCGGCTTCCGCCTCTAGTCGCCGATCGGCACCCGATGGATCCTGGGAGGTAGTCGCCACCGCTATTGGAGGTACCGCCGTGACCAAGGAGATTCATGCGTACCGGGTGTGGGCGGTCCGCAACGGCGAGCGCACGCTGGAGGTGCGCCTCGACCAGCCGAACGGACGGCGGATTGCGATCGACCGCGTGACCGCACTTCGAGCAGATCCCGAGGTCGGCGAGATCGAGATGCGGGAGCACCTGGTGTTCTACGGAGAATCGACGACGCCGACGACGCGACGCACGAGCCTGCGCTGGCTTCGCGCTCGATCCGGGCGCTGGTATCAGCTGCCGGACGGGAACCTGCGAATCCATCCGTTCGGAGAACCGGCCGCCCCACGGCGCTCCATCGAGACGCCGGCAGCAGCACGCTCGCGGTCCTGAACCGCTCGGCGCGGCCGAGCCTCGGCGCGCCGGGAGCGGGATGGAATCAGCTCCGACTCGCGCCTGCCACCGCCGCGACGTGGGCGCCGACACGGATCTCAGGGAGATCCCGAAGCGTGTTGTGGACCGTGCAGTGACCGATCGCCCGCTCGACCGCAGCGACGCGAGCGGGCGACGTGCCTGGAGGAAGATCAACATCGAGGTCGATCGTTGCCACCCGCCACGGGGCCGCTGCGCTCATCGTCCAGGTGCAGTGGACACGCGGCCCTCCGTCGGAGGATCCGAGCCCTCGGCGCGCGTAGTGTGAGACGCAGGACGCGAGCGACGCGACGAATAACTCCACTGGGGTCGGTCCGGCATCGTCACCGCCGTCGCACCGGGGTTGATCCACCAGGAATTGGTGGCCCCGCACCGTGACCCGGTGGCGATCGCCACCGGTCCAGACGACGGTCAGTTCCTTCGCGGCCTCAGGTGAAGATGATGTGACCACCGGCGGCCTTCTCATAGAACTCGCCGACGGTGATGATGTCGTCCACCTGGGGAATGAAGTCTTCCCTGGTGAGCCCGAAGAGGTCGACGGACGCCTTGCACGCGAACAGTCCGCAACCGGTGTCGGCGATCATCTCGATGAACTCGGGGATCGACGGGATGTCGAGCTTCTCCATCTTCGAGCCGAGATAGTGCGTCATCACCGATGACATCCCCGGCACACCGCCCAGCCACGTGACCAGGTGCAGTCCGGGATTCCCGACTGTCGCGATCTTGATGTGCTCATGGCGCGCCTTGTGAATGGCGTCGAGGCCGAAGAACGTGAAGAACAGGTTGGCGGTGATGCCTTCGGCGCGAGCACCGTTTGCCATGATCAGACCGGGGTAGATCCCGTCCAGCGACCCTTTGGAGACGACGATCGATACCTTGTCGATCTTCGCGGGCATGAACTCCGCGGACTCGGTGTGGGGTTGCAGCAGTGCGGTGGTCATTGACGTCTCTCCTTGAACAAATCAGCGTCGGAGCATTCAGATGCAGCCACGAGGCTTGGGGATGCCGGCAATCCGCGCCGCGACCTTCGCCGGCCCCTTGGGGAAGAGTTGGTACAGCTCCTTGATGGAGACGCCCGACGTCTTGCCGAGCACGCGCACGGTGGGTCCGGTTCCCTTGGCGAAGTATTCGCTGCGCATGAAGTTGATGACCTGCCAGTGCCGGTCAGTCAGTTGGTCGATGCCCTCGCGCGCGGCGAGCGCGGGGACCATGTCCTCCCTCCAATCCTCGGGGTGCAGGAAGAAGCCCTCCTCGTTGAGGGCGAGATCGATGACCGGGAGCGATACGACGGACATTGCGTGCCTCCTCTAACCCGTCACCGAGGTTGCGTGGTGCTTGCCTGCGGCGGGCATCTCCGACGAAATCCCCGGAATCGAATGTCCGGGAAGCAGTGCGTGCCAGTAGAACCATTCGAACATCAGCTTGCCGAGGTGGTTGAGATGGGATTCCCTCAGCAACGGCAGGCCGACCGGGCCCGGGTAATGGCCGGGAAGCGGCTCGGTGTCATAGTTGAAATCGATCAGCACCGCCTTGCCGAAACCCGTCTCGATGAAGCAATTGGCGTGGCCGTCGTAGCTCGCGTCGAGGCGCTCTCCGGCGAGGAATCGACGGATGTTCTCGGTCACGACCTCTCCCTCGAAGTGAGTGACCGAGCCGGCTTTCGACACGGGCAGTCCTGCGGCGTCCCCGATGACGAAGACGTTCGGAGCGACTGTGGACTGCAACGTCTGCATATCCGTCGGGATGAAGTGCAACTCGTCGCCCAGGCCGTCGGAGCGGCCGACGTAGGCAGCCCCGCCATGGAGCGGCACCACAACTGCGAGGTCGAACGGGACCTCACGATCGTCGTACGACACCAGGCGGCCCGCGTCGCCGTCGACGGTCCCGGTATTGAACTCGGTCACGACCTCGATTCCCTTGGCCGCGAGGAGCTCACCGAGGCGCTGCGACGCGACCGGCTTGGTGAACGCGCCGTCGAGCGGGGTGACGTATGTCAGCGCCACGGCGTCGCGGATCCCGCGCTCGCGGAAGAACCAGTCGGCGAGGAAACAGAACTCGAGGGGCGCCACCGGGCACTTGATGGGCATGTCCACGACGTTCACGACGATGCGTCCGGCAGTGAACGTGGCGAGCGCATCGCGCAGAGCGCGAGCTCCGTCGAGCGAATAGAAGGTGAACATGTTCGGCCTGGCGCCGGAGACATCCAGCCCCTCAGTCTCTTCCGGCATCAGCACCGCGCCGGTGGCGATCACGAGCACGTCGTACTCCGCCGTGCGACCGCCCGAGAAGTGCACGCGGCTGCCCGCGATGTCGACGCTCTCGACGACCGCGTCCATGTACTCGATACCGTGATGGAGCTGACGGTCGCGTGGCCGGATCAGGTGATCGGGCTCTGCCAACCCGAAGGGAACGAACAGCAACCCCGGCTGGTAGATGTGGTGGTTATTGCTGTCCACCACGGTGATGTCGATCGACTCCGGGAGGATGCGGCGCAGCCGGTTGGCGGTGATGGTTCCGCCGGTCCCGCCGCCGAGGATCATCACGTGTCTTGGAGCGCTCATGGCACCAACACCGTGGCACCGGCTGATCCAAGGCGACAAGTGCCGAAGCGCCTTAAACCCGTGTGACGTTAGGCCCTCAGGGCGGACGCAGCGAAGCTCCGTGCGATGACACCGCAGACCGCCGCGCGCTGCCGGGCGTTAGTGCGCCACCATGATCGGGACCTTGGCCACGTGGATGAGCTTGTTGGACACGCTGCCAACGAGCATGCCGGTCAGGCTGGAGAGTCCGCGTCGGCCGACGATGATCAGATCGGCGCCGTTCTCCTCAGCCGCCTCGATGATCGCGCGGGCGACGTCCCGCGTCTGGGCCTGGAGGAGCCGGCCCGTCACCGTGATGCCCTTTGCCTTCAACCGCTCGACCGCCTTGTCGACGACGGCTTTGGCCTCATCCATCAGCTCGAGGTCGGGAGCCATACCCGCCTTCGACGGGATGAAGTCGTGCTCGTGCACGTGGACGACCTCGACCGCGCTGCCTGCCTTGGCGGCCAGCCCCTCGGCGGCGGCCAGCGCTGCCTCCGAGAATTGCGAACCATCGACTGCGACCAGAACCTTCTCGAACATTGCCGGACCTCCGCGAAAGAGCCCAACGCGGCCCTGCGCCACGCGCGGTGCGGAATCGCATCGCACTGCAATCATGGCGACGCGTTATGGGCGACCGCCAGGGTCAAACGTCACGCTGCATATGGCGAATCGGCACGCCCCACGCTGTCGGTGGTCGGGACTCCGAGCGTGTCAGGCGACCGAGGCGCCGGGAACATCGCGGCCGGTCGGTGGCCCTGATTGCACCGGGTAGATCCGCAGCGGCCTGGTCTCGTCGAGCCACTTCCGAAGCGCTTTGATGAACGGCTGGGTCGCCTCCAGCTGCGGGAAGTGACCGCAGTGTTCGATGACGACCACGCGTGCGTGCGGGAGCTCCTGGTGGGCGCGCCGAGCGTGTGCGACCGGAAAGACCCTGTCGTCCTTTCCCCACACGATGAGCACGGGGAATTCCGCGAGCCCGATTCGGTCGAGCGCCGACACTGACTGCCCGGCATAGTTGCTCGCGGAACGCAGCGTCGCGAGGAATGCACGTTGCGCCCCGGGCTCCTCCAGGCCCTGCAGCAGCGCCTCGAACTCGCGCCGGTGCTGCTTCGGTCGATGGAAGAACGGGTCTCCAAGCGCCTGGCTCATGATCAGCCCGAGGAGATTGCGCGGCACGCGCATCCTGGGATGAAAGAGCACCCGCATCGCGCGTTCGGGAGCGAACGGGAGCGTGGCCGCGCGGAAGAGGAGATGCAGATCGCGTCCCAGCCCGGCGCTGGCAACCAGCCCGAGCCGGCCCACCCGCTCCGGGTACTGATACGCCAGGGTCATTGCGACGCCACCGCCAAGGCTGTGCCCGATTGCGGTCACGAGGTCGAGATGGAGCCGGTCGAGGACGTAGCGCACCGCCGCGGCCTGGGTGCCCAGGGAGTAGTCGGTATCCGGCTTGTCGCTCCTGCCGCAACCCGGCAGGTCAAGGGCGATCACCTCGTAGCGGCTGGTCAGCGCGGGGATGACGCGGTCCCACGCCTGGGAGGAGTGCGCGATCCCGTGCAGGAGAAGGATCGGCTCGCCCTTCCCGGATCTCCGGTAGAAGATGCGCGAGCCACCCGGTAGCTCGACGAAGCCCTCCGACTCCGATCCCTGCGTCATGCCGGCCTCCGACAAAGTGGGTGTGCAGTCAGCCTACCGCGTGCAGTGTGGGGCGGGCAGTGCTGCGCCGTCAGCAACGCCGGGCGGTCACCCCTTCAGACTTCGGTTCAAGCAGCGGAGTCACCGCCGAGTGCCATGTTCAACCGCACCATCGCGTCGTCCCACCGCTGCGCGTCGTTGATGCATGCACGTGGCCGATGATGCCCTGCACGCCGCTCGAGATACAGGCGAATCGCGTGGAGCTCGGCACGATCCGCTCGATGCTGCTGCCACCAGAGCCACGCCATTGGAATTCCTCCAGGTGCTATCGACTGTGTGCTTCCTGAGCGACGGCTGCGGCGAGGGGGCAGCGTCCGGGCTGCATGCTCGTGACGGTCAGGGACACGCCCTTGCCATCAGCGCCTGATCTCCCAACCAGATGGAGGCCGGCGCACAGGTAGGGCGGCGTATCGCTCACCGGACATGCGCCGTCGGCGGAGGGACCACTGCACTCGGCGAGGATCTCGTCGGTTGCCGGGTCGAGCATCACGAAGGAGCCATCGGTCTTCATGGCCGAAGCATGACGTCGGCTCCGGTGGCCGAACAGTGCCGAAGGTCGCCGATGCGGAGGACCTTTGACCGCGCCGGGAGCCTAGCGGCGGGCTCTCGCCGCCCACGCGGCGGTCACGTCCCAGCCGCTACCAGGTGACCGCGATGTACTTGCTCTCCGTGAACTCGAGGAGACCGTCGTGGCCTCCCTCCCGGCCGAGCCCGCTCTGCTTCACGCCGCCGAACGGGGCAGCCGGGTCCGAGACCAGCGGGCGGTTGAGCCCGACCATCCCGAATTCGAGCGCCTCGCTGAAGCGCAGCCCACGCTGCAGATCGCGCGTATAGACATAGGCGACGAGCCCGTACTCGGTGTCGTTCGCCAGGCGCACAGCATCCTCCTCAGTGTCGAAGACGACCACTGGGGCGACCGGTCCGAAAACCTCCTCGCGAAGGATTGCCGCATCAGCCGGCACGTCGACAAGCACCGTCGGGGGGTAGAAGAATCCCGGCCCCTCGGGAATGGTGCCGCCGACCGCGAGCTGGGCGCCATCGCGGAGTGCGCCCGCCACGAGCGAGCTCACCTTGTCCCGGCCGGCAGCGTTGATCAGCGGGCCGAGTTGAACGCCCTCATTGAGACCGGGGCCGACACGAAGCGCGCTCATGGTTTCGGACAGGCGGCGGCCGAACTCATTCGCGATGCCGCGCTGCACCAGGAAACGGTTGGCAGCCGTGCACGCTTCGCCACCATTGCGCATCTTCGCCACCATGGCGCCGGCAACCGCGCTTTCCAGATCGGCGTCGTCGAAGACGACGAACGGGGCGTTGCCACCCAGCTCCATCGAGCAGTTGACGATGCAGTCGGCCGCCTGCTGCAACAGGGCGCGCCCCACCTCGGTCGATCCGGTGAACGAGAGTTTGCGCACGCGGGGGTCGTGCAGCATCGCGTTCACGACCGGCCCCGAGCGCCGCGACGGCACGACGTTGACGACACCAGCCGGGACGCCGGCCTCCATGAGCAGGGCTCCCATCGCCAGAGCGGTGAGCGGCGTGTCAGACGCCGGCTTGAGCACCACGGTGCACCCGGCCGCCAGTGCCGGTCCGATCTTGCGTGTTGCCATCGCGGCGGGGAAGTTCCACGGCGTGATCAGAATGCTCACGCCGATGGGCTGCCGGAGGACGAGGATTCTGTTGGTCCCCGCGGGCGCCATCTGGACGTGTCCCTCCGCACGCACCGCTTCCTCGGCATACCAGCGGAAGAACTCGGCGGCGTAGGCGACCTCGCCGCGCGCATCCGGCAGGGCCTTCCCGTTCTCCCGAACGATCAGTCTCGCGAAGTCCTCGGCGCGCTCGGTCATGAGCTCGAAGGTCCGGCGGAGCAGTTCGGCGCGCTGCCGGGGCGGGGAGGCCGCCCATCCAGGGAGCGCGTCGGACGCGGCGCTCACGGCCGCGAGCCCGTCCTCCACTGAAGCGTTGGCCACTGTTGCGATCACCTCGCCGGTGGCGGGGTCATCGACCTCGAACGTCTGGCTGTCGGACGCGTCCACCCAGCGGCCGGCGATCATCAGTTGCGTCGGCGCACCGACGGCCTCGGGACGAAGCACGGTGGTCATGACTGCATGGCCCTCTCGATGATGGTGACGATGCGCTCGACTGACGGAATCGCCATGTCCTCGAGCGCGTCTGCTGATGGGAGCGGGATGTGCGGCGTGGTGATGCGGAGCGGCGGCCCGTCGAGGTAATTGAAGCACTCCTCGGCAACGATCGACACGAGCTCGGCGCCCCAGCCGCAGAGACGCGGATTCTCCTCCACCGTAAACAGCCGTCCCGTGGCCGACACCTCGCGCAGGATGGTCTGCGTGTCCAGGGGTACCAGACTGCGCACATCGATCACGCCGGCCTCGATGCCGCGCTGGGCGAGCTCGTCGGCGGCCGCAACCGCTCGTGGCACCATCGCCGCGAGGGCGACGATGGTCGCGTCCCCGCCGGTGCGCAACACCTTCGCCGAGCCAAGGGTGTCGACGATCTCTCCGTCCGCAACCTCGCCCTTGCTCGAATACAGGCCCTTGTGTTCGAAGAACATCACCGGATCGGGGTCGCGAACCGCAGCGGCGAAGAGGCCGATGACATCGGTGGGGTTCGACGGCGCGACCACCTTGAGCCCCGGAATCGCCATTGCCCAGTTCTCGACCGATTGCGAGTGCTGGGCCCCGAAGCGCAGACCGCCGCCGTTGCCCGATCTGATCACCAGCGGGAAGCTCACCTGACCCGCGGTCATGTATGAGCTCTTGGCGATCTGATTGGCGACGAGGTCCCAGCACACCGCAAAGAAGTCGGCGAACATGATCTCGGCGATGGGCCGGAGTCCGGTCATCGCCGCTCCCATCGCCGCGCCGAGGATCGCCTGCTCGGAGATCGGCGTGTCGCGCACCCGTTTCGGTCCGAAGCGCTCGAGCAACCCGACAGTGGCCTTGAACACTCCTCCGGCGCCGCCGACGTCCTCGCCGAGGAAGACGACATTGGGGTCCCGCTCCATCTCCTGCGTGATCGCCCGGGCGACGGCCTCGCGATAGGTCAGTTGCGCCATGACCATCCCCCATCCGACCAGACGTTGCGCATGAGGTCCTCTGCTCCAGGTGGCGGCGACGCCTTGGCATTGACTGTCGCCGTATCGACATCGCCGTCGGCGGTCTCCTCGATCGCGTCGAGGTCGGCTTCGCTGACGCCGCGGGTGACGAGGCGTGTCCGGTAGAGCACGATCGGGTCATACGCCTTCCATGCGGCCACCTCCGCATCCGGCCGGTACTTGCCCGGGTCGGCACGTGAATGACCGGAGCTGCGGTACGTGCGTGCCTCGATCAGCGAGGGACCGCCGCCACTGCGAGCCCGGTCGAGACTTTCGCGGGCGGTGAGGTACATGGCGTCCGCATCGTTGCCGTCGACGAGGATGCTCTCGAGGCCGTACGCCGACGCGCGATCGGCTGCCGGGTTGGCGACGGCGGTCACCGCGCGGATGGGCGTGTACTCCATGTACATGTTGTTCTCGCACACGAAGACCACCGGCAGCTTCCATACAGCCGCCAGGTTCAGCGACTCGTGAAAAGCACCGATATTGGTGGTGCCGTCGCCAAAGAACGCGACAGCGACTCGTGGCTCGCCACGGTACTGCGCCGACCACGCCGCGCCGAGCGCGATGGTGAGGTGCGCGCCGACGATCGCGTACGACCCCATGACGCCATGGCTGACGTCGGTGAGATGCATCGATCCCCCCTTGCCCGAAAGCACGCCACACGAGCGCCCGAGCAACTCGCCCATGACACCGGTCATCGATGTGCCGCGCGCGAGGGTGTGCGCGTGTCCGCGGTAGGTTGCGAACGTGTAGTCCTGCTCCTCCATCGCCTCGCCGAAGGCGGCGGCGATGGCTTCCTGGCCCAGTGACAGGTGGCTGGTCCCTTTGACCAGGTTCTCCATGAAGAGGTCGTAGGCACGCGTCTCGAACTTGCGCATGCGCACCATCTGACCGTAGAGCGCGAGTTGCGTCGGGATGTCGACGGTGCCGTCGGGACGATGCAGCGTTCCCGGATCGATTCCGGGCGGGCCCGCCGTCGCAGGATCGTCAGTCGTTGATGTCATCGCTCTGCTCTCCTCTCGAACCGCATGTGCATGCCGGCTAGTACTTGTTGGTGACAAACAACTCCTCTGCCGGGAAGAGGGTCAGCACCGAGCAGCCGCTCGAGGTGACCACGACCTCCTCCTCGATCCGCGCCGCCGACTGGCCGTCGCTGGCCGGGCAGTATGTCTCGAGCGCGAACACCATCCCCTCGCGGAGCTCGATCGGATGCTCGAGCGAGTTGAGTCGGGAGATGATCGGCCGCTCGTGCAGCCCCATGCCGAGCCCGTGTCCGAATTGCAGGCCGAACGCGGCCATCTCGTTCTGAAATCCGAAGTCCGGCGCCTCCGGCCAGAGCCGGGCGATCTGATCCGTGGTGGTCCCCGGCTGCACCAGCTCGATGGCTGCGTCGATCCATTCCCGGGCGCGCGTGTACGCGTCGCGCTGCGCGGGGGTCGAACGCCCGACCGCGAAGGTGCGGTAGTAGCACGTCCGATATCCGTTGAAGGACTGGATGATGTCGAAATACGCCTGGTCACCGGGCCGGATGAGGCGATCCGAGAAGTTGTGGGGATGGGGATTGCAACGCTCCCCCGAGACCGCGTTGATCCCCTCCACGTCGTCCGATCCCATCTCGTAGAGGCGCTTGTTGGCAAGCGCGACAATCTCGTTCTCGCGCACGCCTGGCTTCAATGCCTCGGCAATGTCCTGATACACACCATCGACCATCGCAGCCGCAGTGGAGAGCAGCGCGATCTCGTCGGGCGACTTGATGAGCCGTGCATCGAGCATGACCTGCTGGGCATCGCGAACGTCGATGCCGACCCTGAGCAGCTCGAGCAGCATCGGCGTCTCAGCAATGTCGACACCGAGTGGCATGTTCGCCACCCCTGCGGCGGCGAGCTCCGACTGGATCTCCGCCACGGCGCGAGCGATCAGGCCCGCGTCGGGCGCAACCGCACCGCGCAAGCCCAGCATGCCCGCGCGGCTGTTCTCCGGCCGGATCCATGGCGCGTAGAGCTGGTGATGCCGGGCCGCCGATCCAAAGTCCCAGACGATCGGCTCTCCCGCGCGGGTCAGCAGTGCGTAGCGCGCGACCTTATCGCGGGCCCACTCGCCGATCATCGTCGCCGAGACATAGCGGATGTTGTTGATGTCGAACAGGAGCACAGCTCCGAGCTCGGAGGCGTCGAGTGCGGCGCGCGCGCGCGCCAGCCGGTAGGCGCGCAACCGGGTGAAGTCGACGCGCTCCTCGAAATCGACGTTCATCCGTCCAGGACTCGGCGGGACCCCGCTTGCGGTATCGCGGCTCATGACAGCAATCTCCTTTGAGCACCAGTCGAACTTCGGCGCGTTGCGGGGCACCCGGTCTCGACGGTGCGGTTCCTTATCCGAGCTGCTCGCTCATCCAATCCGCCATCACCGGTCGGTATTTGTAGGCGATGTTGTTGCAGACGTGATTGCCGTCCGGGTACATGAGCAGGGTGGCGTTCGGTGCCTCGCGTGCGATTCGTTCCGCCTGTGCGGGCGGGAAGAGGCGGTCGCGCGCGCCGTGGATCACGAGCAGCGGCTGCGTCACCTTGTCCAGGATGCCCTCGAGGTTGAGTCCATATGCCTTATCCCTCGCCTCGTCCTCGTTGGCGGACTTGGTGTAGAAGACGTAGCCACCGCGCGTCAGTGGGTTGAGCGCGTCCCAGCACTCCCCCAGATTGTACGGACCGGCGAGGCCGACGACCGCACTGAGGCGAGGCTCGTGCGCCGCGGCACGCGGTCCGTAGATGGCACCCATGCTGATGCCCATCAATCCGATCAGCCCGAAGGTGGCGTCGAGCCCGATGTTCGCTAGGTGATCGAGCACCGGCGTGATCACCGTCTCCCAGTTCGGACGGATGGCGAACTCGACGGAGTTCTCCGATTGCCCGGGACCATCGATGCTGAGCGTCGCCATCCCGCGGCGCAGGAACTCATCCTCAATGCTGAACATCTCCTCCTTCGAGGAGTCGAGGCCGGGGACGATGAGCACGAGCGGTGGCGTTGTCACGCCTTTCGGGCGGCGCAGGTGACCGGGGATGACATGCCCCTCGAATGGGATGTCGAGCCGTTCCGCGGGCGGGTCGAGGTGGGGCAGCGCTCGCCGGTAGACCGCGACCGCCTGGTCGCGCAGGGTTGCGTGGAGAGCGAGGTCCTCGAACCACAGGAATTTGCCGAGGTGGTAGCACCACGCAGCTCGCTGGTAGGCTGCCGTGGCAGACACGGTGCGGCCGTGCTGCTCGGCCTCGCGTCCCAGCGCCTCGTGCACGCCGCCCATCTCGTGCCAGTTGAGGCCCCAGTCCGCCCACTCGGTGGTTCTGGCAAGAACGTTCTCGAAGTCGTTGACATCGATTCCGTTGGCGACGAATCGCGGCTGCCAATGATGCGCGGCGATCTGCACGCGGTTCATCTCGGAATCCATCAGACCGGCGCTCCAAGGAACAGGCGTCCGATCTCGCCGTTGCCGAGAACACCAGCCCCGGTTCCCTCAAGGCGCACCCGGCCGCTTTCGAGAACGACGCCGTGGCTGGCAAGGCCGAGTCCCGAGCGCGCGTTCTGTTCCACAAGCAGGATGGTCCTGCCTGCCCTGTTCATGTCGCGGATCAGGTCGAACACGACCGTGTGAGTCTTCGGATCGAGGCCCATGGACGGTTCGTCAAGCACGAGCAGCTTCGGATCGAGCATGAGTGCCCGCGCGAACTCCACGATCTTCTGCTGACCGCCGGAGAGTGCGGCGACGCGTTCGTGCCGGCGCTCGGCCACGATGGGGAACGTCTCGCACACGGTGCGCATCCGGCGCTCCATCAGGGCTCGATCGGACAGCGTGTACGCACCCATGCGCACGTTCTCCCACACCGTCATGGTTGGAAAGAGACTGCGCTCCTGCGGAACCTGGACGATGCCGAGTTGCAGGATCTGACGCGGCGTCAGCCCGGTGATCGACTCACCATGAAAGCGCACGCCGCCGAGACGTGGCTTGATCAGGCCACTCACCAGCCGGAGAATTGTCGACTTGCCGGCGCCGTTGGGTCCGACGACGCATGTGATGCCGCCCTCATCGACGCTGAGGGTCAGCTCGTGGAGGACATCACCACCCCCATACCCCGCGGTCACGCCGTCAAGCTCGAGCAGTGCGCTCATCTACGACCCCAGATACGCGTCGAGCACGGCTGGATTGCCGCGGATCTCGGCAGGCGTGCCCTCGGCCAGCACCGCTCCCCGGTGCAACACGACGATCTGCTGGCACAGGCCCATCACGAACGGCATGTTGTGCTCGACCAGGAGGAAGCTGACGCCCTGCCGGTTCAGCTCGAGGATGTGCTCGCCGATCCGCTCGACGAGCGCTGGGTTGACGCCGCCGGCCGGCTCGTCGAGCAGGACCAGTTGCGGTCGGGCCATCATCACCGCGGCGAGTTCGAGCAGCTTGCGCTGACCATACGAGAGCGAGCCGCCGAGCAGTCCGGCGACGTGACTGATGTCCATGGCCGCGAGCATCTCCATCGCGCGGTCCTTCTCGTCGTGCCACTGACCTCGGGAGAAGAGCGCACGCACTCCGGAGCGACGGACCGGGACCAGCATGTTCTCGAGTGCGGTCAACCGCGGGAAGATTCGCGCGAGCTGAAATGTGCGGCCGATGCCGAGGCCGTAGATCCGGTTCGGTCCAAGACCGGTGATCGACTCACCCTTGAAGCGCACGTCTCCGGTGTCTCTGGCGATGAATCCGGTGATGAGGTTGAAGACGGTGGTCTTGCCGGATCCGTTCGGCCCGATGAGCCCGGTGATGCTCCCCAGCTGCAATGACAGCGAGCAGCCATCGACCGCCGTCACACCGCCGAAGTGCTTGGAGAGGGCGTCCACTTCGAGCAGGCTCATGGTGATTGAACCCCTGCCACGGGGTGCGTGCCGCTGGACGTCGACGCGGTGTCGGAGGGACCGGTCGCTCGCCGGGCTGTGATGCGCTTCACGAGGTCGCCGACCGAGGGAACGATGCCGCGTGGGAGCAGAAGGATGACCACGAGAAAGACGGCTGCGTAGAACACCAGATACAGGCGGCTCGCGCCGAAGTTGTACGCAAGCCAGAGCTGCGCCGGCTCGAGGATCACCGCACCGAGCACCGGGCCCCAGAGTGTCCCGAGGCCGCCGAGAAACACCATCAGGACGAGCGATATGCCGACCAGCGGATCGATGGCGTACTGCGGATAGATGTAGGTGACGTAGTAGCCGTAGATGGCGCCGATCATGCCCACGAGGCCGGCGCTGATGACGAACGCGGTGAGCTTGTACGTGTGCGCCGGCACGCCGACCGCGAGCGCCTTGTCCTCATCGTCACGGATCGCCAGCAAACCGAGGCCGAACTTCGAGCGCCGGATCCACCACGAGATGGCCAGGGAGATCGCCGCCATCAGGAGCATCGCGTAGTAGAACGGGGTGTCGAAGAAGTCGCCACTCCAGGGCGGGACGGGGAAGCTGAGCCCCGAACCGCCACCGGTGAGCCCGACGAGGTTCTCGGCGAGCAACTGGATCATGAACATCATCGCGATGGTCACAATCACGAAGGTCGCCGCGCGGGTGCGCAGCGCGATCCAGCCGATCAGCAGCGCGAGCACCACCGTGAGCGCTCCGGCGATCGGGACGAAGAGAAAGGGTTCGTATCCGGCCTGGATGCCGAGATGCGCGAGCACGAGACCGAAGGCGTACGCGCCGAACCCGAAGAACGCGGCGTGTCCCAACGAGACGTAACCGGTGTAGCCGCCCATGATGTTCCACGCGGTGGCGAGACCGACGTACATGGCGGTGAACACCGCGACGTTGACGGTGGCGGGATCGGTCTCGAACACGGGCACCAGGAGCGCCACCACCGCCACGACGAGCAGTGCCCCCAGCTTGACGGCGCGGACCCGGGCCGGCGAGCTCATATGCGTTCTCGAACGCGAATACCGTAGAGCCCCTGCGGGCGCACCACCAGGACGATGACGAGCAGGAGGAAGAAGGCGAAACTTGCCCAGACGGGCGAGATGACCACCGCGGTCACATCCTCGATGATCAGCATCGCGACCGCCGCGATCACCGCGCCGCGGAGGCTCCCGAGCCCCCCCAGAACGATGATGGTGAGCAGCCGCGAGATCAGGTCATAGTGGCTGCCCGGGTTGAAGGCATTGGTCATCCCGAAGATGACACCACCCGCCGCGGCAGTTGACACGCCGATCCCGAAGGCGATCGCCGAGACGCGATCGACGTTGACGCCGACGAGCTGGGCCGCCGTCCGGTTCAGCATCGTGGCGCGGACCGCCGATCCGAAGGTCGTGCGGTAGAGCAGGACGAAGATCGCCCCGAGAACCGCGAGGCAGAGGCCGAATCCGAAGAGGTAGACGTAGGCGATATGAAAGCCGAAGACGGCGAAGGACGCCGTCTCGTACCAGGCGTTCAGCTGCACGAAGTTGTTGGTGAACAGATACCCGAGCAGGCCCTCGATGCCGAGGGCGATCGCGTAGGTCACCAACACCGAGAGCGCCTCACGGTCGTCTTTGAGCGGCCGGATGAAGATGACCTGGAGCACGACACCGATGAGGAACATCGCCGGCATCGTGATCACGAGGCTGACGAACGGATCGATGTTGGCCGAACGAAGGAGGGCGAAACTGAGGTATGCGCCGAGGATCACCAGGGCTCCATGGCCGACGTTGATGATCCGCATCACGCCGAAGATCAACGTCAGCCCCGAGGCCATCAGTGCATACACGCCGCCGGTGAGAATCCCGAAGACGACCGCTTCGAGGATCAGGGTCACGACGGCCCCCCGGTCACCCGGAGAAGGCGGGCTTGGGGTACTCCGGCTGAGCGACGGCGGCTGACGGCGGGTAGACCGGGACTGTCAGACCGTTCTGCCACTGAACGAGAAAGCTTGCGCCGTTCGGCCTGCCGAGGGAATCGAACGCCATCGGGCCCTGCACGGTCTGGAAGGTCCCCGAGTGCAGTGCGGCGATGAGCGCCGAATTGGCGATGCTGTGCGCCTTCTGCGCTGCCTGGTCGACGACCTCGCCGACGCTGTATGCCTCAGGCGCATCGCTCGGAATGTCGCCGGGGGTGCCGCCGTACTTGGCGATGAACTCGCTCACGAACGTGGCGTTGAAGGGCGTCTTGGCGCTCGACCACCAGCCGGCGGGGACCATCACGCCCTCGGTATTGGCGGTCCCCACCTTGGTGGCAAAGTCAGAGCCCTGGTCGGGGCCGGCAGTCTCGACCAGCGCCTTGGGGTTGTAATGCTGCTGCTGGAACGCCTTGATGAACGCAACGGCGTCCGGCTCCTGCGTTCCCAGAATGACGACGTCCGCGTTCGCGCTGATCACCTGCTGAGCGAGCGGCGTGAAGTCGGTGGTCTCAGCCGGATACACCTTGTAGGAGACCGTTCTGACCCCGCCCGCCTCGAGGAGCGCGCGGGCCTTGTCGACCTGCGGCTGCGTGAAGGGATCGTCCTCGGTCGAGTATGCGGCAGTCGCCGGTCGCTGGGCCGCCGGGAGCGAGAGAACCCACTGCGTGAAACTCACGAGGTTGTCCTCGACGGGAGCCGGCTGCACGAAGAACAGCGAATGGATGCCCCGGTTGAAGACGCTCGGGCCGCCGCCGGCGGGCTCCGGGAACGCGTAACCGAATCGGTCGGTGACCGTGGACGCGGGAATGGTGAGCAGGCTGCTGAACGGACCGAAGACGAGCGCGACCTTGTCCTGGGTGATCAGGTTCTGGTAGTTGGTGACCACCTGCGTGGTGCTGCTCGCGTCATCGACGTACTTCATGGTCACGTGGTGACCGAGCAGGCCGCCCTTGGCGTTCTCGTCCTGCGCCCAGAGGTCGTAGCCCTGGACGAGGGCCTTGCCGTCGCCGGAGAAGTCCCCGGTGAGCGACACCGAGACGCCGATGGTGATCGGCGTGCCTGCCTGCGGAGAGCCGCTGCTGCTCGGGCTGCTGCTGCCGCAGGCGGCGAGACTCAACGCACCCAATGAGACGATCCCGGTCACGGCCAACGACACTGGCTTCCGCATGCTCGTCCCCCGCTCGCGACATGGCGAGCTGTCTGCCGATGAAC